>Ga0214544_1010838_pt1:2500-13100 | contig 13100 bp, 8 predicted proteins | sample CNSS3metaG_FD_160074 | JGI IMG/M metagenome (GOLD analysis project Ga0214544, IMG submission 160074) | Root nodule microbial communities from cowpea collected in UCLA plant growth center, Los Angeles, California, USA - CNSS3 | ecosystem: Host-associated > Plants > Roots > Nodule...
ATATATTGACTTGATCACAAAATAATAATAATAATTTTTTAATAGTGTATATAATATGATTATTGGGATTTTATTTTGTAATGTTAGAAATAATAAAGGTAAATAGTATAATTATAATATATGAAAAGTAATCTATCATTAACTTTTAGGTGTTATCATACTAAAAAATATTGTGGTATAAATTTTATTTTATTTTATTTATAGATGTTACATTTTCTCCCCCAGATACAGAAATTTCGCCTTCGATTCTTTTTTACTAAAATAATTGAGGGTAAATATCTTTTATTTTTTCTTCTAATTCCCATGTAATATCCCCATTAGCTTCATTCCACATGACCTTTACCAGAGGGATTTGTTTGCCTCTCAGTTCCTTGACCTTCTTGTCCAAAATCTGTACGAGCATTACATCAAATGTAAGGTTATTCTTTAATTGTACTGTATCAGGTTTTATCACATAAGTTGGGTCAAAAATGTATTTTCTTAATTGAGACACATGGAAAACATTATGAAGGTTGGAAAGGAACGGAGGTAAACAAATTTGATAAGCAACAAGACCTATTTTTTTAAAAATCTGGTAAGGACCAATGAACCGGGGAGTGAGTTTCTTTGATTTCGTCACTCTACCAATTCCAGTGGTTGGTGTTAGTTACAAGAATACATGATCACCTTCTTGAAATTCAAGAGGCCGTCTTTTCTTGTCAGCATAATTTTTTTGCCTACTCTGAGTTTTTCTCAATTTTTCCCTAATCATTTTGATTTTCTTGGTTGTATGTTGAATCATTTCAGGACCTAATACTGAATTTTCACCGGTCTCAAACCAACACAAAGGTGTTATACATTTCCTTCCATATAATGCCTCATAGGGTGCCATACCTATGCTGGAATGGAAACTATTGTTATAGGTGAACTCAATCAAAGGCATACATTGATCCCAATTATCAGAATTTTCTAACACACAAGCTCTTAGCATCCAAAGATTGAATGGTTCTTTTAGATTGTCCATCAGTTTGGGGATGATAAGTTGAGCTAAGGTGAAGCTTGGTACCTAAGGCTTGATGTAAACTTCCCCAAAATTTTGAAGTAAATCTAGGGTCCCTATCAGATATAATACTTATTGGAACTCCATGTAACCTGACAATTTCTTTTATGTACAATTCAGTCAATTTTTCCAATGAATACCTAATGTTAATGGGTAAGAAATGAGCAGACTTTGTTAACCTATCCACGATAACCCATATGGAATCAAATTTTTGAATGGTTCGTGGGAGGCCAACTACAAAATCCATTGCTATACTATCCCATTTCCATTCATGTATATCTAAGGATTGTAGCATTCCTGGTGGCTTTTGGTGTTCTATTTTAGCTTTTTGACAAACTAGACATTTTGCTACATATTGTGCCATTTCCTTTTTCATTTTGGGCCACCAAAACATTTTATTGAGATCTTGATACATTTTTGTTGTGCTTGGGTGTATGCTTAATTTGCTTTTATGTGCTTCTTCTAGAATCATTTCCTTAATTTGCTCATTATTGGGTACACACATCCTGTCCTTAGATCTCAAAGTTCCGGTTTTATCTATGCCAAAATTCTCCTCACCACTTTGACCTATCAATTTCTTTTTCTTATTAATGAACTCATCACTTTCTTGTGTCTCATGCATTTGCTTTTGTAAATTGTTAGTGATCTGAATGGAGTTTAATTGCATTTTATCATGGCTTAGGGTGACCGACAAGTTCATGTCTCTAAATTTTTCTAACAGATTCATTTCATGAATTATTAGTGAAGAGACATGTAAATATTTTTCTACTTAAAGCATCTGCCACTACATTTGCCTTTCCTGGATGGTAATGTAATTCAAAATCGTAGTCTTTTAGAAATTCCATCCATCTCCTTTGTCTCATATTTAATTCCTTTTGGTCAAACAAGTATTTGAGACTCTTATGATCACTAAAATCTTCGAACTTACCACCATAAACATAATGTCTCCATATCTTAAGTGCAAAAACAATGGCAGCTAGTTCTAGATCATGGGTTGGGTAATTTTTCTCATCTGTTCTTGGTACCTAGAACTATATGCCACTACCCTTCTATCTTGCATAAGAACACAACCTAATCCCATTTTGGAAGCATCACAAAATATAACAAAGTGCCCAGTAGGATCAGGTAATGCTAAAACAGGAGAAGTGGTTAATCTTTTCTTGAGTTCTTGAAAACTATTCTCACATTTTTCTGTCCACACAAAAGCTTGGCCCTTTTTGGTGAGTTGGGGTAAAGGCATAACTATTTTAGAAAATCCCTCAATGAATCTTCTATAATATCCTGCCAAACTGAGAAAATTGTGAATCTCAGTCATTGTTTTTGGTGGCTCCCATTGTAGAACTGCTTTTACTTTGGTCGAATCCTCTGACACTCCCTTATTGGAAATCACATGTCCTAAGAATTTTACTTTCTCTAACCAGAATTCACACTTAGACAATTTAGGATACAATTTCTTTTCTCTCAAGATTTGCAAGACAATTCGAAGGTGTTCCTCATGTTCCTCAAGAGTCTTAGAATAAATAAGAATGTCATCTATAAAAACAACCACAAATTGATCTAAAAATGGATGGAAGATCCTATTCATGTAATCCATGAATATTGCAGGAGCATTGGTCACACCAAAAGGCATCACTTGATATTCATAATGGCCGTACCTAGTTTTGAAAGCAGTTTTTTGTATGTCTTCTGCTTTTACTGTAATTTGATGATATCCCGACCTTAAATTTATCTTAGAAAATACAGAGGCTCCTCTTAATTGGTCTATCAAGTCATCTATTCTTGGAAGAGGGTATTTATTCTTTATAGTGAATTTATTTAATTGACGGTAATCTACGCACAACCTAAAACTTCCATCTTTCTTTTTAACTAACAAAATCGGGGCTCCCTAAGGTGACACACTAGGACGAATGAAATGTTTTTCAAGTAACTCTTCTAATTGTTTCTTCAATTCTGCTAATTCTTATGGTTGACATCCTATATGGTGCAATAAAGATTGGTCCAACTGCAGGCATCAGATCTATGGAAAATTCGATTTCTCTATTGGGTGGTAGACCAGGAATATCATTGGGAAAGACTTCAGGAAAATTTTGAACAACTGCTATATTTTTCAACCCAACTTCCTATTTTATTTCCACATAAGATAATAACAAGTACCCTTGAATTTCATTCTTTAAAGGCTCACTTTTTGAATTGGTAGGTGATTTTAAAAGATTCTCAGAGTTTAGAAATATTATTGATTTCTCAGCACAATTCAAAAGGACTTGATTGGAAGATAACCAGTCCATGCCTAATATTACATCTAATTGAGATAAAGGTAGACATATTAAATTTACAAGGAATTTTCTATTCTTAATGAACAGTGGACAGTCTAAACAAACTCTATTGGTAATTACTGAGTCATTTGTGGGAGTTGAAACAACCAAACTAGTTTTTAGAAAAGAGGTCGGCATATTAAGATGTTGAACACAATGATCGGAAATGAATGAGTGAGTTGCACTTGAGTCATACAGTACATTTAACGTTTTTCCTTTAATAAAACACATACCTTGAATTAAATCATGGTTTTCAGCAACTTCAGCTCCAGTCATGGTGTACACTCTTCCTGTTGTGGTAAGTGTTGTCTTGGTTGCAGCTGGATTGAAATGTGGCTTTTGTTGTCCACATTCAGAGAATAGGTGACCAGGTTTTCCACACTTGAAACAGACTAGTCCCTTAAGATGACAATATTTAGCATGATGACCTTGTTCGCATTTAAAGCATCTGATATGATAATATACAGGTCTACTAGAATTTCCTGATGAAGATTGGTTGGATTGGGTCCTCCATTGTGGGTGATTGTAAGGTTTTCCCTCATTGCATTTATTTTGATTTATTTGGGGTCCAAAATATTTTGGTTTGATATTTTAGTTGTTCTCAAAATCTTCCAAAAATCTACACTTGTGAATAAGCGTAGGAAAATCAACAATTTCTAGTATACCTACTGCTTTTCTCAACTCATCCCTAAGTCCATTTCCAAATTTTATACATTTCATCCTTTCCTTTGGGTGATAAAAGAAAGTAGAGTATTTTTCTAATTCTTCAAACTTGGAAGCATATTCCCCTACTGTCATACTTCCTTGCTTCAACTGCATAAACTCTATTTCTTTTGCTCTCCTAACATCATTAAGGAAATATTTTTCTAAAAACTTTGTTCTCAATACATCCTAGGTAATAATTATTCTTCCTCCTTCAAGTAATCTGTAACATCCCGTCTGGATATTATGAATTTAATAAAATATAATAAAGTAATTAATTACATTACATTTAATAATATCTCATTTCCCAAAAGCACGAAAATTTAAAACTTTATTAATTTACTAAGAAGTCCATAAATACAAAACTGCAAGTGTAATCAAAATATTCCATGAGTCTTTTCAATCCGTTTCAAATAAAATAAAGAAAACATAAAGAAAAAGATCCCATGATCATCCCCTCTCCGCAACTAAGCCTCACCAGCCCCACCTGCATCATCACCTGCTCACGTGTACCGCGTACACGATCATCGCCAATCACAAACAGATAGGGTGAGCTAACAGATGAAACACATAAAAATATACCAAACACACATATACATGTATAATCGATAAAAATAATACATCAAAAACACAAACTCTTCCCTAATACCGCATGGCCACAACCATATATAATATCTTTTCATTTCCCACATAACTTACTCCATTTCCATCACATGGCCACAACCATGTACACCGATGCACCTCGTGGAAGACTCGTTACCTTCCTTCCACATGGCCACAACCATGTTAGCAGTGTTCTACATCTTCTATTAAGTATCTCAAAGCGCCCTGCTGCCACACCTATCGGCCACAACCAATAGAGCACGTGCAGAAACCATGCTACGGATTACACACCGCAACGTCAGGTGGAGTTCCCAGGTACGAACATAGTCCGTAACGTCCCAGGACTACCAAACTTGTCAGCTAAACACTGAGGAGGGCAATCCATCTGGACCCATCCGTACTGGCCACAACTAGCATACTCCCACCGGCAACACTCGCCAACCCGAGCCATAACTCAAAGGTTCCTTGTGTTCATCCGCTATCCCGAGCCACAACTCAAGGAAAGTCATTCCGGGCCACAACCCATAGAATGCCACGTGCTTATCCCCTATCCTAGGCCACAACCCAAGGATACGTTCCGGGCCACAACCCATGGAACACCAGCAAGCTCACCATTAAGATACCCTAGAAGCATGATAGTTCCCACAGTTCCAATTCCACCACCAATTAGTTTAATACCACACAACCATATGCATCTTAAACCCATAATCCTACCATCCTCTGTTAATGTTCAAACCTTTGCCTAAGCACCCCAATCCATCTCGCTTAAGCTAGATTACCTCACCTAAGCAAGCATCACGCACTGAACCAACCTCTAACTCTCGCTTAGGCGAGTTACACTCGCTTGGGCGAGTTCATGTTTCGCCCAAAACATCAAAACTCTCGCTTAAGCTACGAGTCAAACCCACAATAGAGCATCCTTCGTGTTCTCGCTTAGGCGAGAGGCTCTCGCCTGAGCGAGACATTCTTTCGTTCAAAAGGATTAGAATTCCCGCCTGAGCGGGATGTCAAACCGAATCACCCACCCTCTCGAATTCTCGCTTAGGCGAGACTCACTCGCCTAAGCGAGATGACCTCTCGCCCAAACCCAAAAATTCTCCGCCTGAGCGATAACCTCGAGTAGGGTAAGATATGAGTCCCTGTATATCTCGCCTAGGCGAGCCTGGCTCGCCTGAGCGAGAATTGCAGGTTCTGGCACTGTTTTACGCACACAACAACATCAATATACCAAAATTCACACTCCCAAATCATGCCAACCAATCCAGAATAATGCACCAACTATGTACACACAATTCAGACCCAACATGAATCCCAAAACTTATGTTTAAAGCATAAGTTGCACTGTCAGTACCCAAACCCTCATTATTTCCATACAATTGCATAAAAAGTTTGATCCCATGCCACAAGAACAATCAATACAACATCCCATCAATTGAAGCACGAAAATTTGGCTACACACACAGCACAATCAAGCAAAACAATACAATTAAACCAGAATTTCGAGTTCAGCTCCCCTAACCTGAAAAATCCCTTGCTTAACTTCTGAAATTGGGAAATTCCTTTGATCACCAAGGGCTTGCCTTATCACCACTTCAATTGCCCCTATCTAATTCTCTCAAAATTCTCTATTTTACCTTGGATTTGTGCACCTCACAGAGCTCTCTGAAAACAGCCTCTCAAAACCGTTTTTGTCTCTCAAATTTTGCCTTTTAAAGGCCCTAATGCTAGGTTAATGCAAAAAAACGAAATTGGGTTTTATGATGGAGTTAATTACTATTCAAGTCCATTATTAGTTGTTTTCTTTTTCAGCCCCTCTTGGCTTGCCCCCTTTCTACTAGGTTTCCTCCACCCTTTCATATTCCACCCACAACAAATTTTTAAGCAAAAAGAGTTAAATCTGACTCACCAAGGTTCGAACCCATGACCTTACTAAAGCCAAATCAAAATTTATTATTAATATTTACTACAATATACTTATAAAATTTAAATGCAAAAATATGCTTAAAATATTCACACACACACACATATATATATATATATATATGTATGTATATTTACAATACTATATGCATCTTATATTTCCTACACTAGAAGAGGAAGAAGTGTTATTTATTTACAGTTTCCCCCTTATATACTGGTTTTCAAACAGGTGGAGGGAAAAGGTTATGGATAGGATTCACTTGGACTCTTGGGGGTAAATAGAAGGTCAATTCGATTTGTCCTTCGATGACAATCGGCACATTTGGAGCAGAGAGAAAAGTAATAATAGAGTTTCTCGTTCCCTGAAATGTTACAGAATTATTTCTGCATTGGTTTGTCATGCATTCCCCGGGAAAATAGCCACAATGTCGGCAAAGAAGGGACCAGGCATGTTTGGAGCAGCCATCTATGGTGATGTTATAAAATTTTGTTTTTCACACACAATCATAAAATAGGGAAGTGGGACAAATATTACATAAAAAAATACAGCATATCATACTAAAATAAAATGAAATGAAAATTCTCCTAAATCCATAAAACTAGATTTTTATTATACTTTTATAAAGATATTGATTAATTTTGTAGTGACTAGTCAGGATAAATGAGCTCATGGCCAACAAAGTAACTTAAGAACATCTCATCTTAAGTAATACTAACTCGTTTAAATCTCCAAGGTCATACCTCCAACTACAATAATCAAATCTTATTTATCATAAATTTTATTTCAATATTAAACCATATAATTATATAAATAAATAAATAAATAGGATCAATGGATAATTAAAATAAATATAAATAAATAAAAAGGATCAGTACGTAACTGGAGATAAATATAAATAAGTAAATGAGAGTAAATAGGACCAGTACATAACTAGGGATGAATATCAATAAATAAATAGGAACGAGAACTAAATATAAATTAGAATGAGGTTAGGGATACCTCACTTATAGAGATAAAAAAATAATTATGAACAGATAAAAAAATAAAATGATAGATGTCTCCTCCCCTTACCTTAGTTACTATGGAAAACACACCAAGGTTGTATTGAGACTCTGGTGATAAAACTTTTTCTTCGTTGTTGTAACCTCTCTCTCTTTCAATGGATCCACACAAAAGCTTCTCTTTGTTTCTTTTTTCAGCTTCTCTTTTGCTCTCTATTTATCTTACCCCACCCCTATTTATACTATATTAGGTAATCATTACTTCTAGTTTGATTCTTAATTAACTTAGTTCCTATACTATTTTGATTCCATTAGTTCTCAACATTCAGTTCTAGAATTTTTTTCACAGTGAAAGGATAAAAGATAGAAACGAATCTGCTAACATTAAATGCTTATGATTACTTCTATATATATATATATATATATATATATATATATATATATATTTTTTTTTTTTTTTTTTTTTTATATATTATAATAACGTTCTCATTCGTTTGTTATTCAATCCACTATCACTTTGTTTTCCAAGATTTTGCATTTGATTTGTAACCCACTTTCCATTTATTCATTTTGCATTTATTCAAATTTTTGCATATAAATTTATATATCGATTATTGTTAAACGTATATTCATAATTTATTTTATTATTAGTTTCAATAATATATATATATATATATATATATATATATATAATTTATAAAATATTTAACTATCATATAAGTTGTTGGTAAAGAATTATTACCTAGCAGTACAATTTATTTTGTAAATTTACAGCTAGTAGATATTATAAGTACTATCGACACTTTTTTTTTATGCATAAAATGTTTTGTCAATGAAGATCTTAAATATCGTTTGTTTAAAATATATTGACTTGATCACAAAATAATAATAATAATAATTTTTTAATAGTGTATATAATATGATTATTGGAATTTTATTTTGTAATGTTAGAAATAATGAAGATAAATAGTATAACTATAATATATGAAAAGTAATCTATCATTAACTTTTAGGTGTTATCATACTAAAAAATATTGTGGTATAAATTTTATTTTATTTTATTTATGGATGTTACAACGGGTATCATAGTATCCGTACCCGTGGATACCTGTACCCGCTATGCTCTAATTTAAATTAAAAAAAAACATGATTAAAATATTAAAATATTGATTTTGAATGAGTTATTTTTTATCAATTAGTTTTAAAAAAACTTAATTTCTTTGTAAACTATCATTCAACACTATTTAAATGGATTATTTGAACTTTGTTTAAAATTTATGAATGTTATGTATTATATTTTATTTGAATTTACGATTAAAACATGTTGTTAAATATTTTTTTAATTTTTTGTAAATACCCGTGGGTATCCGTAGATATCCGTAGATATTAAAATATTTATTCAGCGGGTAGGGTACATGGGAGCTACTACGTGTACCCTACCCACCCTGTTGACATCCGAAATTATACTGACTCAATCAATTATAACATGCCAATCTAGAATAGATTTTACAAAGGTAATTTCTTCATCAATCATCCTCATTCATTAGAATTCATATGTCATTAGTACTATTATAAATTAAAACTAACTTCTCTTACCTTAGTTAAACTATCATCTTTTTCACAAGTGCTCCTTACACCTTTATCTCTCAAGAATGATGACCTCACTACAATACTAAAATTCCAAATTAGAATTTAAACACATCATCACATCATAGACCAAGAGAGATCCCTGAACATAGTAGAGCACATGCATTGAAAAATTCCTTACATGCAACTCAAAAAGCTAGAACAACCTTAAAAAAGATAAAAAAAAGTGAACTTACTTTCTTCACTAGGAGCAATACTACCATTTTAGATCTTCAGAAAAAAAAATTAAGGATTGGGCTAGAAGTCTAGAGAGAAGGTAGAGGAGAGTTAAGAAAAAAAGTTGAGAGATCATGATTTTATAAAATGAACATCAATTAATAAAAAAACTTATTTATAATTTTAATCTTTTATTATTAAAATATGATAATGTCATCTTTTATAAACCACTACCATTGGTGAATGTGTAGAGATCTTAAAAAAATGAAGGATTAGGCTAGAAGTCTACATAGAAGATAGAGGAGAGTTAAGAAAGAAAGTTGAGAGATGATGATTTTATAAAATGAACATCAATTAATAAAAAACCTATTTATAATTTTAACATTTTATTATTAAAATATTATAATTTCATCTTTTAAAAACAACCATCATTCTTAGACCATTAGTTAGGTTCTCACAAAGTACATTTGTAATTAAACTAATCAAAATATAATTAAAAAACTTAAAAATTCATTTCGAAATAGTGGTAAAAGAAGTTCTAAAATAACTATCAACGAAATATATAAAATAAATATCATTTACATAATTAAAAAAAGCCATTATAGAAGAAAAAATATATATTCCTGAATTTGTAATATGAAATTACATGTTCATTATTCTAAATTATCAAAATATAGATGGGCGAAGTTAGAATTTTAAAAGATATAGAGATGTACAGTTGGAAAAGGTTGAAGTACAGAACAAAAGCCTTTAAATATGGATTGACTCGATGTGATCAAGTTTTTCCAAACACTATTTTTTTACCCTTTTTAGTTTGTTGGTATCTAAGATTCACTATTTTTTTAATTTATATTAATTAAATAAAAATATCAAAGAAGAAATTAATCAATTTATCTATCTTTTTTAGTTATCAATTTTGCAATTTGATGCTGTTGAAGTGGGCTCTTCCAACTAAATTAATCTTCACAACTATATTCTTATTAATTTAATCTCTAATCTTTATTTACAAATATATTAAGTATATAAATATTCGTATTTGAATAATATATTCATAATAAATTAAATTATATAAAATTTAATATATTATCATAGTTTGTTGGTTGATTCGTTGAATTTGCATTATATAAAAATTTACTAAAAATATAATTTAGACAGCTTTATCGTGAGTAAATATTATATATATATATATATATATATATATATATATATATATAAAAAT
>Ga0214544_1010839_pt1 | contig 13100 bp, 19 predicted proteins | sample CNSS3metaG_FD_160074 | JGI IMG/M metagenome (GOLD analysis project Ga0214544, IMG submission 160074) | Root nodule microbial communities from cowpea collected in UCLA plant growth center, Los Angeles, California, USA - CNSS3 | ecosystem: Host-associated > Plants > Roots > Nodule | place: USA...
TATATATATATATATATATAATTTGTTTTGTTTTGTTTTTATTGTTATTTTCAATAAGTAAAAACTACATCATGATAAAATATATTTTTAATGTTTAAACTAAAATATAAAGCATTAGTAAAAAAAATAGAATTTTTCTAAGTGTTTTAAAATAAATAATACAGTTTATTAAAAATAGGGATGTTACACCGTACCCGTACCCATATCTGTCGGGTATCCGTTATGCGGGTACTCATCTATTTTTTTTATATCTGCGGATATCCACGGATACCCGCGAGTATTTACAAAAATATTTAAAAAAACAAATATTTAACCATAATTAGTGCTTGGATCAACAAGCCCCCTTTCTCCGATTGATTCTTGAAAAAACAAACAAATAAAAAATCACTAACAATTTATATTGTAGTTTGTTTTTGAATGAAATATTAAAGAAATTACTAACTTCATCAATCTCCACCCCTTGCAACATTGTATAAAGTTTCATGTTGTCCAATTTTAAATCTAGAAGAGCCTAAAAACATAAGAAGTTCATTAAAAATTTCTAAGAATCACTTAATTAAAATATCTAAGAATCACTTAATTAAAATATCTAAGTAAAAGTGTTAATTTTATTACCTTCCATGTTGGTCCATAACCAGTCTTGAAAACACATTAATGCCTCCACAATATCTAGAAGTAATCTACTCCGTTGTGGGATAAGAATCCGACCACCATTATTGAATGAAAACTCATAATTTTTTTTATTTATATATATATATATATATATATATATATATATATATATATATATAAGGGTATTCTTCTGAATTAAAGTTTAGCAGGTACGGGTATCCACGGGTACGGATACTATGATACCCGTACCCGCCCCGTTAACATGCGGGTATCAAAAATACCCGTACCTGCGGGTAGCGGGTATCCATTTTAAATATCTGTTTCCTACCCGTTGCGGGTTTTATCTGCGGATACTCGGGGGTGTAAGATCTGCGAAAATTAATTAATTAAATAAATAATTAATTAATAAATGCAGGTGAGTTGTGCATTTATGACATTAATTTCTGTTATGTGTGATGTGGAAAAGTACTAGCTCAAATGGTTGAGAGTACTTTGATTGTGTGAGAGGACTTGGGTTTGAGTCCTATGTATGCTAATTATGTGTATTTTGTTATTAATGTTTTAATAATATGTTGGGCCACACTCAGTATGAGATATTGCTTGAATTGTATGTGTTAGCAAGAAACATGGGTTGGTCTGATGGTTTAAAGTTAATTTAACTTTGACATGGTGTGGGTTCAAACCTTGGTGGACTCAAATTTAACTTTCTTTTTGCTAAAAAGTTAGTGTGGCTTGAATATGAAAGGGGTAGAGACAACCCTAGCAGAAGGGGCAGCCAAAGGGCTGAAAAATAACCAAAATAATGGGGATTAACAATGAATCTCACACTTAAACCAAATTTCGTTTTTGCCACCAACCACATTAAGGGACTCTTTAAAAGGTAAAATTTGAGAAGGAAAGAGGGTTTTGGAGGCTGTTTTCTGAGAAGCTTAGAAGGAGTGCGAAAATTGAGAGTGAATAGTGAGGTCTGAAGCGATCAAGAGCCATTTGGGAGAGAAGCTAAGAGAGGGCATTGGTGTTCCGGGAAAAGCTCCCAAAAATCAAGTTTTAAGCAAAGGATTTTTCAGGTTAAGGGAGCTGAACCTGTAAATTGTATGTTTGGTAAATTTTGCATGATTGTGATGATATTATGCCATGAATTTCCGTGCTCCCTATGTGGTGAATTGGGGGTTTGGGTGTTTGGGTGCTATTTTATTGGGATTTTACCTAATTACATGAATAGGAGGGGTATTCTATATTTGAGGGTGTTTCTGTTGTGCAAGTTTGGGATTTTGGGTTTCTCATGTGTATAAAGAATGTTGTTCTGATGGTGCAATGTGATCAAATTGGATTGGTATATTTTGGGAGGGTAATTGGGTTCTGTTGCAATGTGTATGTGCGTGAATCAGTGCCAGAACCTGCAATTCTCGCTCAGGCGAGCTAGGCTCGCCTAGGCGAGACATGCAGGGGCGTGTGTTCTCTATTTTGCTCGTGTATCTCGCCCAGGCGATGTGGTTTGGTCTTGGGCGACAGGTCATCTCGCTTAGGCGAGTATACCTCGCCCAAGCGAGAATTCGTGGGTGTTTTAGGTGGTTGATTGGACATCTCGCATAGGCGAGATCGAATGATGTTCTGAGCGGAATGGCGTCTCGCTCAGGCGAGCACCTCTCGCCTAAGCGAGATCTCGAGGGAAGATTGGTGGTTATTGTTGAACTCGTCGCCTAAACGAGGTATATTAATTTTGGGCGAGTGGGAGTCTCGCCCAGGCGAGAATGATCTCGCTTAGGCGAGATAGGCTGGACAAGTTACACAACGAAGTTTATTTTAAGGGAGTGAGGGTGATGGGAAACTCCCAAGGCAGGTGTTATTGCTATCTTATTGGGATGAAGTGGAAATTGTAAAGCATGGTCTATAAGGCTTCTAAGAATATCTCGATGGTGGGCTTGCTGGTGTTCCAAGGGTTGTGGCCCGGAACGTATCCTTGAGTTGTGGCTCAGGATAGGGGTTAAGCACGTGGCACTCTATGGGTTGTGGTCCGGAATGACTTTCCTTGAGTTGTGGGCTCGGGATAGCGGATGAACACGAGGAACCTTGAGTTGTGACTCGGGTTGGCGAGTGTACCGTTGTGAGTGTGCTGGTTGTGGCCAGTACGGATGGGTCCATATGGATTGCCCTCCTCAGTGGTTGTTGACGAGTTTAGTAGTCCTGGGACGTGACAGACTATGTTCGTACTTGGGAACTCCACCTGGCGTTACGGTGTGTGATCCGTAGCATGGTTTCCGCACGTGCTCTATTGGTTGTGGCCGATAGGTGTGGCAGCAAGGCACCTGGAGATACTCAATAAAAGATAGAGAACACTGCTTGCATGGTTGTGGCCATGAGAAGAACTCGAACGAGGTTTCCTGATGTACTTATTATGCATGGTGGTGGCCATGTGGAGGGGAGGTAACGTGACTTCCATTAGGTGCATCGGGGTACATGGTGGTGGCCATGTGATGGAATTAGAGCAAGATTCTGTGGGAAAAGAAAGGATACTTGATATGGTTGTGGCCATACAGTATAAAGAAAGAATTTGTGTTGTTGTTATGTATTTGTACTGGTTAAACATGTATATATATATATATATATATATTTGATATATATTTGTGTATGTTTTAATTGTTAGCTCACCCTATCTGCTTGTGTTTGGCGATGATCGTGTACGCGGTACACGTGAGCAGGTGATGATGCAGGTGGAGCTGGTGAGGCTTAGCTACGGAGAGGGGCTGATTATGGGAATTTTTTTATGTTCATGTTTTTTTGTCACTCTATTTTTAATATATGATGTAAAGGCTCATGGCCTACTTGACTAAACTCACCGTTTTGTATTCATGGACTTGTTGGTACTTTAATGAAGTTTTATATTTCCCGTGTTTTGGGAAATGAGGCATTATTATTAAATGAGTTTTTACATAAATGATGCTGATGTATTATTTCTGTTTTATTTTGTTAAATTCGTAATATCCGGATGGGATGTTACAGCGGGTATGGATTTTTTTGACATCGCTAGTATGAGGTGTAGGAGGGGCACCCCAATATTTCTACTGCACTTCTAAAGATTTGCGTTGTTACATTTATGCTTTTAAGAAATTAAATTAAAATTAAAATATGAATTAGGTAAAAGTAATAATTAAATAATTATGAAATTACAGATTTTGGTGACTACTGGACAAAGTTATTAAGTGATAGTATTTGCTTTACACTGATGCATTACACTTCTAAATTGTCTCTTGTCTTTTCACTTTCACCTTCACCTATAGAAGTTTAAGGGTGTGTTTCTTTGGGGATGGATATGAGGAGAGTTTGAAAATGAATTTGTGTAGATTTGGATGGATGGATTTTTGTGTTTTTTTTAGTAGATTTAGAGGGTAAAGTGAGTGGATTTGAAGATACGTTTTATGAAAGTTAGTAAAAGATTTGATTGATGTGATAGATAAAATAAATTATAAAAATAGATAGAATTATAAAGTTACCAAAATACCCTTGATGGAAAAAGAGAATGATTTTATAATTTGATGTTATAAAAATAATTATAATTAATTAATACGAATTAAAAGAAATTTTAAAATAAAAAAAAATTAAATTTTTATGAATGTAAAAAAATTATGCAATTAAATTTTAAAAGAAAATTAAACAATTAAATTTTAAACAAAATTTATATAAAGTTAAAAATAAGTTTAAAAAATTTTTAAAAAAAGTAAAAAAAAAAAAGTAAAAGAAAACAAACAAAAAACCATCAGTGTCGTAACCGGTGTCATCCCTTTATAAACCAAGGCACCGGTTACGTAACCGGTGCCATCACTCACACACACTTGCAGCACCGGTTAGCTAATCGGTGCATATCACCACCACGCGCTGCAACAACAACCACCGCCAACCACAGCCACCCTCCATCCTCTTCCTCGACCACCACACCAAACCACCTCATCTTCTTCCCTCTCCATGGACTCAACAATCACACACACCATAACTCACCTCTCAAAACACCACATCTCACCTCTGAAAACAACACTGCGAGCCGAACCACCATTCACAATGACACTGATGCTTCCATTTTATACTCATCTTCCAAAATTAAACAATGCATGATGGAATCTGGCAGGGAATATTGGTAAGGAATCTCGGTAGAGAGGAAGGAATCTGGAAGAGATGAAAGAATCTGGCAGCAGATGTAGGTGCTTTACATGGAATAAATAGAAAGGGTATTTTCGTCATTTGATAACCATTCCGCACTATCTTCGCAATTTTGAGGGGATAGATTAATTCATCCATCCCCCAAATACGCACTCGTATATCCCTTCAAATCATCGAAAGCAAACAAGGTGGATGACCGAAATTCGTACTCTCAAATCTGATTCAACACTGCAATTCCTTCATAAGAACAATGCATAAAAGTTTTTCTTCTTGCTATCCTCTTATTTTTGAAGAGGATTTTTCAGTTCATTAATTTGTTCGTGTATTCTTGGGTCAGTTTGTTGCTACCATATGAACCTTCATTCATTTCCTTCCGTCAAAAAAGGTATGCATTGTAATGTTAGATTGTGATTTATTTGGTCTGATAAATATATATTTGAGGTGGTAAAATGTTAAAATGTAACAAAAAAAATTTAGCTGGGTTTTTAACTTTTTTCGGAGGTGAACATTTGGTTGGCAAATTTACCGGACATGGAATTCCGATTTGTGTCATTCAAAGAAGTGCTTTTTGGAAAACAAAATCCATAGACGAAAGTAGACTTCCGGAAACAAGAAAACAAATCCCAACATTTCTGGAAGTAGACATCCGAAATTATCCTTCACTAGATGTCGACTTTTGGTATTTAACTATTCCAGAAGTGATATGTCTCATGTCTGCACTCTTTCGAAAGTGGACATCCAAAAATAAAGTTAATTGAATGTTGACTTTCGGTATTTAACTTTCTCTAAAGTGGTATGTCTCCATGTCCGCACTCTTCTGGAAACGAACATCCAAAAATGAAGTTAATTTGATGTCGACTTTCGGTATTTATTTGTCCCGAAAGTGGTGTGTTGATATCCATTCTATTCCAGAACTGGACATCCAGAAATGCAGGTGGCCTTACCATCTGTTTTCGCGTTATGATTATCATAGATAATTTAAGTGCTACTGCTACATGTTTACTTATTTTCACTAGCTTGGTATAGTATATGTTAGGCCTTTGCTACAGTAACTCTATAAGACTGTCTAGGGAAAAGGAGAAGACACTAAAATATTGAAAATAAACATTCTTTGCCTTCATTCCTTCATTGATAACCCTAAAATAGGGAAAGTGTAAAGGGCCTAAAGTGCCCAGAATACAAACATAAAAATATAAAAGAGCATAATATAGTAGCTAACAAACAACCCATTTTTTGAATGAAGTCTGCCATCCATTTGGGCTTTTGCTGTTCATGTGTGGGCCTTTTGGAAGTGCTAGCATTTGTTGTATCATTTCCTACCCTTGAAAAAGTCGCTTTGTCCTCAAAGTGGGTCTGTGAGGGTGATTGGGCCAAGGTTATGGTTAGTGTGTTCAGGTCATGGGGCAGCGTGATAAGAATAGGCTCTTGGAGGGTTTATGTGAGATGAAGGGTTATTGGGGTGTTGGGCTCGAGTAAGTTAGGTGGGATGGGATGGGACGCATTTAATGCATGGGATTTATGAGGGGTTATGACATTTATGGGATCGAGGTAGTGCGGTGGGTGAGTGATTTTAGAAACTTCAGGAGAGTGTAGACGTGGTAAGCTGTGGTTGGTTGGTAGGATCGGTGGAGTTAATGAGTTTGGTTGGGAAGTGAGGTTTGAATTAAAGTGTGGTATTATGGGTAGGTGGCGTTCAGTATTTTTGGAAGTTGAAAACTGAGTTGCGGAGAGTGGAGAAAGTTTTCCTTTGAAAGGCCGTAAGAGAGAAACATGGAAGATTGGGTGGATCTTAGAGGTGGGAGGGAGTTGGAGTTCATAGGCTACGTTGCCTATGCGGCAGAGGATTTGATAAGGACCAGAGTAGCGCGGTGCTAGCTTGGGGCATGATCGACGATGCACTGATTGTTGGCGATACGGTTGTAGTCGAACCCAAACCCAGTCACGAACGTTGAAACTTCGGTTAATGCAGTGCTGGTTGGCTTGGTCGGCCATGCGTTGACGGGTACAACGAAGATTCTGCTTGAGGCTATGGAGAACCATGGTGTGTTGTCGTAGGAGATCTGAGATTGTGGTGCCATCGCGTGGTATGTGAAGAATGTCCAAGGTGGTCGAAGGAGGATGCCATATGCATTTCCTTGAGTATTCGTTGGCGAAAATCACCAGAGGCAGGCAAGAAGAGCTGATGGCGAAAGAACAAGAGACCTTGACGCATAGAGAAGAGTTGCAGTCGCGGATTATCTTTGATGCATGAGCTAATGAGTTGTTGGCCTTCACTAATGGAGTAGAAAAGTTGTAATTCCTTGAAGAGACTAGGAATAAGAGACGTCAGAGCAAATAATAGTGGAGAGGTTGATTCATCACGGCGTGAAAGTGCATCTGCCACCAAGTTAGATTTTCCAGGTTTGTACAAAATCTCGAAATCATACCCCTGTAACTTAACAGTCTATTTCTATTGTTCTGGTGTTTGGATGGTTTGGGATATAAGGGTATTTAGGCTTTTCTGATCGGTGTATATTTTGAAATGGTTGCCAAGGAAATACTGACGCCATTTTTTTACTGCTTCTGTGATTACATACATCTCTTTGATATATGTTGAAGATGCTTGGAGGCAGGGACACATCTTTTTGCTGAAAAAGGCGAGGGGGCATTCTTGCTGACTGAGGACCGCTCCTACGGCCACTACAGAGGCATATGTTTCCATAATGAAAGACAATGTGAAGATGGGAAGATGTAGTGTAGGTAATTGAGCCATTTGTTGTTTTAGATTTGTAAAAGCCAGTTGTGTTGCTGGTGGCCATGTGAACTTTTGTTGTTGTAATAAATCGGTGAGGGGAGCGGCGAGTGTGGCATAGTGGCGAACAAAATGCCTGTAGAACTCGGTGAGGCCGAGAAATCCCCTTAAATTCGTGAGTGCGCATGGCTCAGGCCATTCTGTGATTGCTTTAACCTTCTCGGGGTCAGGTGCTACTCCTTTGAGGGAAATGAGGTGGCCCAAGATGGGTTGCAAAGCTGCATTTTGACAACTTAACAAAAAATTGATTTGTTTCTAATAACTCTAAAACAAGTTGCAAATGTGTAACATGGTCCTCCAAGGTAGGACTATAAACTAAAATATCATCAAAGAAGACAAGAACAAACTGCCTTAGATGTGGTCGAAGTAAATCATTCATAGCTACCTGAAAAGTAGATGAAGCGTTAGTTAATCCAAAAGGCATTACTAAGAATTCGTAGTGTCCATCTGAAGTTCTGAAAGCTGTTTTATGAGTGTCTTCGGGGATAAGACGAATTTAGTGATACCCTGAGTAAAGGTCAATCTTAGAGAAAACTGTAGTTGAGCCTAATTCATCAAGTAGATCATCAATTGTGGGTATTGGGAAACGGTCGCGAACTATGGTTGTATTTAATGCTCGATAGTCTACACAGAATCTCCAGGAGCCATCTTTTTTTTACGAGTAGGACAGGTGAGGAAAAGGGACTAATGTTGGGTTTTATAAACCCTTCTGCCAGCATGTTTGAGATGAGTTTAGAAATTGTGTCCTTTTGGGAGTGGGGGTAGTGGTGTGGTCTAACATTTATAGGGTTGGTATTGGGAATGAAGGGAATGTGGTGATCATGTGGTCTTGAGGGCGGAAGGCCTTGGGGAGCTTGAAAAATGTTTTTGTGGCGTGGGAGAAGGGATTGGATAGGGAAGGGTAAGTCATAAAGTGGTGACGAGGGTGTTTAGAGGCTGATCTCTAATGGGAGAGTGGGTTAGGTTGATGTTCCATGGATAATAAGTGGAAGGAGGCCACTGCGTGTGTGGAAAGGAATTGACAGAATTGGTGATAGCTTGCTTCAGTGGGGATGGTGTTGGGTTTGGCTTGCAATGTAATGTGTTGGTCTTGGTGGGTAAAGGCTATGATGGGGATGGAAAAGTCTGCTTGAATGGAACTTGATGTCCGTAACCATTCAATACCCAATACTACATCAGCTCCTTCAATAGGTAAGAGGTTAAAAGGAATAGTGAAATTTACAGTTTGGAGGGAAATGTTAACTGAGGGACACTGACCTTGACATTTTATAAAGGCTTCATTTCCTACCATCACTAAAAAAGGGGGGTTGGCTTGATGGGTAGGTGTAGATGGTGAGCGAGTATAGGTTGAAGTATGTTATGAGAGCTCCCTGAGTCCACAAGGACTGTGACTGGCAGATTGTGGATGATGCCTGTAGATTTCAATGTTTGTGGGGAAGGGTTGCATGTAAGGGTGTGAGGAGATAGATGAAAATGAATGGTTTCAGGGGGTTTCTTCGGGGTTTGGGTTGTCTAAGGGTGGGTCAGTAGGGTTTTCAAGGTTATCAAGGAGTAAGAGAAATCTTGAAGTAGTGCATTTATGGCTTGGGGTAAATTTTTCATCACAGTTATAGCAGAGACCTTGGGCTCTAAGTTCCTGGAGTTGTGTGGGGGTGAGTTTTTTTATAGGAAAGGTGGGAGGGGGTTAGTTTGAGAGGAAGAGGGGCGGTGTTGAGATGTGGGTGGATAGGGGTGTTGGGTGTTGGGGGGAAGGCTCGTGGGGGTCTAGGTTTGGAGTCTCGGATTTTATCTTCAATAAGCTTGGCAAGGCCAATAGCCTGGGAAATGGAGTAAGGGTTAAGGACGGTTAATTCACGTTTGATGTCTGGTTGAAGGCCAGAAATAAAGTAGTTGAGGATGATTTCAGGGGATAAGCCAATGACACGGTTGCATAATTTTTCAAAATGTGCTTAGTATTCCGAAACAGTGCCCCGTTGTTGTAATTTGAACAATTCAGCTTAATGATTTGTATAAGAGGAAGGTCCAAAACGAAGCTCAAGAGAACGAGTAAAGGAGGACCAATCTGTGAACATGTGGTTTTGGTGCATCCATTTAAACCAACTTAAGGCCTCTCCTTTCATGTGGAAGGCTACCATGGATAAACATTGTTTAGTGGTATTTGATAAAAAACAAAGTATTGTTCAGCCTGAAATAACCAATCTAAAGGTTCTGGACTTTCAAAAAACACTAGTTGGAGTTTTAGGGGTCGTATCAAAGCAGGGGTGGTGGTGGTGGGTATTGATGGTGAAGGTCTTGTGTGGTGACTGTATTGGAATCGTGGAGTTGGGTGTTGAAGGGGTTGGGTATGAACGGACTTGAGGTGACTATGGGGGTTGGTGGTGGAATCTGGGTAGATGAACTAAAAGATAGAGAAAAAGGAAGGGGTAAAGAGGAAACTTGGTCGATGAGGAAGGAAAGGGAAGATTGGATGGACCCGTTTTTGGCTTCAAGGGCATTCTGACGTTGGTCTTGGGATTCCATGTGAATCTGGATGGTTGAAAAGCGATTCTGAATGGCATGCAAGATCTCTTCGAGCTCTTTGGATTAAGGTTTGGGAGGCATGGAGAAAGTAATGAAAGCACCAATATTAGGCCTTTGCTACAGTAACTCTATAAGACTATCTAGGGAAAAGGAGAAGACACTAAAATATTGAAAATAAACATTCTCTGCCTTCATTCCTTCATTGATAACCCTAAAATAGGGAAAGTTTAATGGGCCTAAAGTGCCCAAAATACAAACATAAAAATATAAAAGAACATAATATAGTAGCTAACAAACAACCCAATTTTTAAATGAAGTCTGCCATCCATTTGGGCTTTTGGTGCTCACGTGTGGGCCTTTTGGAAGTGCTAGCATTTGTTGTATCATTATACCAATTGCTTCGATGTTTTATCGAAAACCCATGGGATTGGTGGTTTCTTTGGTTCACGTTTGGGGTTCTCCTTGAAACCTAATCGATATGCTTCAGTGTGTGCATTTCGTTACGGGCTTTCGTTGTCCTTAGGTTTTTTACCCTTCTTGAACCTTCACCTTTGGTGGTGGAGTGTTGCAGAGGCGGATGTCTTACACTATTATGTCCAATCACACGTTAGATGCCATACGTAAAGTGTGATTTGTTTTCGTCCATATACCCCGGTCATGTTCCATTCATGTAAGTGCGGTTTTAGTTCGTTCTCAAATATAATGCAGCAATGGTTTTATGGTGTTGTCACATGTCTTTTTGTGATTTTTTTTTTCTTTTCTTGAGGGTTTGGAGTGCTTCTGGTTCACGTGTGGGTTGGGGTGGGGTTCTCAGTTTTATGTTTTATTCTTCAAGGTTCTATGGTGCAGAGGTAACGAATCCAATATATATTGTGGGCTGTATATTTTCTCTTGTTTTTCTTTCTCCCTTGGTTTACGTTGCAAGCATGAGGTGTGACCACACTAAGTAAGGGAAGCTTGAGTTGTTTTATTCTCCATATTATGTGTTGTTCGATGAATTTCATGGGTGTTTTGGTTGTTTCCGAACTCCACTTCCGATTAATGTAAAAAAATTATCAATTTTTTTTTTATTTTCATTGTGTTTCAATTATTATTTTTTTAAGCATTAATTTATGTTTTATATTTTTTTACATGAATATTTCTATCATCTTTTTATATCTTTTATTGTTTTATTTTATTTTTGTTTTAATTGTTATTTTTTTACGTTTACTATTTATTTATTTATTTATTTTTATTTTCTTAATATTATTTAGTTCTAATTGATATTTTTTTACGGTTTACTATTTATATAGGTTTTTTATTTATTTATGTTTTATATTTATTTTATTATTGCATGAATATTTTTATTTTCTTTTTATATTTTTTATTGTTGAAAAAAGTGGTATTGAATATTGATGTTAGGTTATAGGTGGTGAAAGTTATGTAAGATGGATGATCTCCCTTTAACTTTCATGGAATCACAAGTAAATTCAAGTTTCATCTCTTATTTCTCTTCTTTTATAAATGAGATGTGCGAGGGAGACTACACAAATAATTTTACAACTAAGCAAATATATTCAGTTGGTTCTAGGGATAACATTTGATCTTGGTTTTGTTGTTGTCACTATAAGATCCGGCAAAGCTACTGGTCAACTTTGAAGGAAAACGTATGTATTGTTAGGGTGTGAAAGGGGTGGAAAGTATAGGAAATACAAATTTGATGTTCAACCTAGTGTTTTTGGCACAAGAAGTGATTGTCCATTTAAATTGAGAGGCAAGCCAATTAGTAATGGAGATGGTTGGATGTTGAAGGTAATCTGCGGATATCATAACTATGATGTGTCTCAGACCTTAGCTAGTCACCCATTTGTTGAGAAGTTAAAATCTTCTAAACAATCCTTGCTTGTTGATATGTCTAAGAGTTAAGTCAAACTTGCAAATATTCTACTCACTCTGAAAGAAAATAATAAGTGTAATGTCACAACGATAAAGCAAGTATATAATGTAAGATCATCGTGGTCCTCTAGGAAATCCTCTAGTCAATAGAGAAGTATCCTTGGGTCCTCTAGGAAATCATCCAAACCATTGTGGTCCTTCTCCGCAACAACCTCCACATGCTGGATGACATTCTCTCGCTCCTCATGAATATCTGCAGGAGTTGTTGATGATGGAGCAGCTTCTCCATGACCTGTTGATGAACCGGCTTCTCCATAAGCTGATGGACCACTATATCCATGACGGCCCTTACCTCTTCTACAAGTAGATGTCGTAGGTCTACGTCTAGGCTCCTGCTCAAAAGCCTTAGCATGTAAAGAACTTGGGCCGCCATGAGGTACAAATGTTCCTCTTGTCCTAGCCATGTCTGTAATTAACAAATTAAAAGACATATTAAAATTATAATTAATTAAAATTAAAATTAAAGTTACCTACAATTAAAAATTACAACATAAAAACCCTAAAAAAATTACATAAAAACTAAAATATTTCACAAATATTAAAAATAAAAACATTTAAAATGATAAACAAAAAATAATTATATAAATCGGAAGTCGATATCCAGAACAAGAAAGCCACATCTGAAAACAAATGTAACTGGAAGTCCACATTCAAAAATCCAAACCCACATTCGTAAAGGCAATTAACCGGATGTCGACATCCGAAATCAACTTTCACCGAAAGTCGACATCCGGGTGAGTAAAGCCCACTTTCGGAAGCGTGTCCCGGTTCCCAATTTGATTCACCGAAAGTCGACATGCGGTGCGTGTAGTAACCTTACAAAAGTCGACTTCTGGTGAGAGTTTTGAATTGGTTTTCCTCCACTACAGAAGTCCACTTTTAGTATGTTTTAATTACGAAAGTCACACTTGACTTACGTAAGTCAACTTTCAATTTTAAATGACTTACGGAAGTCGACTTCCAATTTTAGGTTCAATGTCAAGCTTTGCTTACAGAAATCCACTTCCGATTTTGGGTTCATTGTTTCGACAGCAAAACGAAGTGTATATATGTACCTATTCTCACCGAAACTAAATGATTCCTATATATA
>Ga0214544_1010842_pt1 | contig 13095 bp, 8 predicted proteins | sample CNSS3metaG_FD_160074 | JGI IMG/M metagenome (GOLD analysis project Ga0214544, IMG submission 160074) | Root nodule microbial communities from cowpea collected in UCLA plant growth center, Los Angeles, California, USA - CNSS3 | ecosystem: Host-associated > Plants > Roots > Nodule | place: USA...
CGTTTTAATTGGTTAATAATTAAATGTATGTTGTATCGTATGTTATTGCATGATCAATGTCTATTTTTGTTGAATTTCGCGTTTCTGGGAATTTTTCCAGAAATCGCCTGGCGGGTGATGAACTGCCACTAGGCGACACATGCATTTTGCCTATTTTTTTTCTGGGTTCCTAATAGGAACCGCCTGGCGGTGAGCTTAGTGCCGCCAGGCGACGCAAGCCCCGCCACCCAGTTTTCTGGGTTGATCATGAACTGCCTGGCGGTGAAGAACACCCGCCAGGCGATGCTTTTCATTTTGATTCGATTTTCGGGTTCTGCATGTTCTGGATTGCTTTGGTTCAGTGGAAAAGGAATTTTAACAACATTTGGACCAAAAGGAAGGGATTAATTGTGAAAAGTCATGGTAGTGCAAAGGAATCAAATGAGATTGGCTATGAATGAATGTTAGGGTGGAAGAATTGGGGTTTTCGGAAATTGTATAACAAATTGCGTAATAAACTACAAACTTATTGGATGAATTGTGATCCTAAACCTTTGAGTGGTGAGTATTGAGTCGAAACTGAAGGAAATCGGATGGTTGGTTGGTTGAGGTTCGTAGGCGCAAGGGAAGGGTTGCTGGGTTTTTGGAACTAAAGGAACCGCCTGGCGGCACCGAATTGGCCGCCAGGCGCCACACCAGAGGTGCGTGGTGTGTTGATTCACGAAAAACGTTGTTTTTCGTACTTTTCGCGCAACAGTAACCGCTGGGTGGTAGTTTAGTCCCGCTGGGCGCCAGTCGTCTGATTTTGGGCGCTAGGTGCTACCAATTTTTCTGGTTCGCGCAGTTTTTTGTAAAATTGCATTTCTCGATTCGTTAACCATTCAATTTAGGTGAAATTTTGACAGGTGGTTCATAACATGTGGTTCTTCACTTTGAACTGTGGAAATTGGATTTGGAGATTAGTAGCTAGAGATATACATTACTTAATATTTCTGATTTTGGAGTTTGTAAAATACATGAATAAGCCTTTAATTAGTTCAAGTAACTTATAATGAAGCATAATTGGGTTATGTGGTAAGTCTCTATCAATTTAAATGTTCCTTTGGGTTAGTCACATGTGGAGAATTGGTTTGGTGAAGGCATGGGTGTCAATATTAAATTGCATCGGTGCATAAGATCATGTGCTTAAAATTGTTAGAGTGTCGCTGCTTATATTTTTTTTGAGCATGCTTGGGATGGTCTATACAACTGGGGATGAATGCACATGTGAGATGCTATAAGGCCTAGAACATTATAGATGGCAATGCTTTTCATTAGGGGTACTCTAGAATGAAAGCAAATGAGAGCAACCTGTGTGAAGTGTGCTTGAACCTGAACTAAAACCAGTAATGTGCAAGTACTGGTGTAGCGACTAACGGTACGTGTCCCCCGTCAGGCAATCTGGAAGCGGCAGCGCTTAGCGGTACGTGTCCCCCGCCAGGCGATTTTGTTGTAGCAGATTGGTGTTATGCTTGCTATGATGTGCGTGATCTACAAGGCTTCTAGGATATCTTAAAGGTCGGCTTGTTGGTGTTCCTTGAGTTTTGGCTCGAAACGTATCCTTGAGTTGTGGCTCGGGATAGGGGTTAAGCACGTGGTATTCCTTGAGTTGTGGCTCGGAATAGCATCTCTTGAGTTGTGGCTCGGGATGGCGGATAAACACGAGGAACCCTTGAGTTGTGGCTCGGGTTGACGAGTGTTGCAGGTGTGAGTGTGCTGGTTGTGGCCAGTACGGATGGGTCCAGATAGATTGCTCTCCTCAGTAGTTGGCTGACGACTTTGGTAGTCTTGGGACGTTGCAAACTATGTTCGCATTTGGGAACTCCACTTGGCACTACGGTTTATGATTCGTAGCAATGATTTCCCGCACGTGCTCTATCGGTTGTGGCTGATAGGTATGGCAGCAAGTCACCTCGAAGTAATCACTAGAAGATGTAGAACACGAATAACATGGTGGTGGCCATGTGATGTGATATCAAAGGATGTAATTCCTTTGTTGTAATTGTGTGATTGGTATATGTGTGCCATATATATATATATATGTTTATTTTCTTAGCTCACCCTATCTGCTTGTGTTTGGCGAAGATCGTGTACGCGGTACACGGGAGCAGATGATGTTGCAGGTGGATCTGGTGAGGCTTAGCAGCGGAGCGGGGAAAACTCATTTGGAACAGTTTTATAGAGTTTTATCATTTATGGTTTTGGAATAAACATGTAATCTATTATGAGACTGTTTTGGTATTTTATTGAATTTTGAGAAGATTTGAACTTGGTGTTATCTTTATTATGAAATAAATTCTTTGAAATTCCCGTGTTTTTGGGAAATGGATTTATAATAAATGTGATTTTATTTTCTTATTTTATATTATATTTTTAAACCCGTAATATCCGGTCGGGATGTTACACCTATGCTTTAACCTTCTACTTTGATGTAGTTATTTGTTTATCCGTATTACACCTATTGCAACTTAGCTTCGGCCTACACAAAATATGACTTGAGAATTACACACAATTTTAGTAGTGCTATTTATATTTTTTGTGAATAGAAAAAAGTTTCAACAGGACATTAGACAACAAAAGCATAAAAGCAAATAGTTCCTACAATAACCTTTTTTAGTACACAATATGCATGCCTAACCTTAGCATACAATGTGTTTGACACATCATATGCATGCAAGACAAACTACATGATTGTAGAAGGTTTTCTAAACAACAAAACTACAATATAGGATATAATATATGCAATATAGATATGTATGAAAACTCACAAATCATAACAAATAGATAATAATTTCAATTTAGATTAACAACATAATTCTTGGATATTAATAAAAGAAAAATAAACTAGCAATCGTTATCATTATCACAAATATTCTTAACTCATCATTTGTTGTCAAATGAAGTAAAATATGCAGGAGGAATTATTGAATATACCTGAAAGAGGTGTTTTAAGCTGTGAAACCCCATTTGTATTTTTGACAACTAAATCTCATCACTTTGCTTCCACCCACAATCGTCAATAACTATAACACAAACCCTTTTTATCCACAATTACCCTAAAACAAACCTCTAAAACATTAACTCTTTACAATCTATTGGTTTAAAACAAAACTCATCTTAGGATGTGTACATGAAGGATTTCACCTCCTCCAAGTACCCTTTACCTTCAACACCAAACTACTCCTTCTCCACATCCACCAAATGACGAACTCCAACCCAAATGCAAAACCTTCAATGCACAATAAGTTTCTCAAACACTAAAGATTTCAACCACAATGGCAGCAAGATATACTAGAAATGGTTACCTAATTTGTGCTATTATGAACTCAGACCTCAGCAACAATAATAATGAGCATGGAGGATGGAAGCACGACTTCACAAAATCAAAGCAAAGTGGAGGACATAAGCTAGAGCTCACAAAATGGAAGACAGAAGCGTGAGTACTAAGAAGGAAGGATGGAAGCAATAGTTCAAAATAAAGAATGGATTCGCAAAATGGAGGATGGAAGGGCCAACTTTGACAAAAGAGGATGGAGCACGAGTTTAGACAGTGAAAAACAAAGAGGGAACTTTACTCTTTTTCTCGTTTACTCTTTGTTTGTAAAATGAAAGCATCGATTTTTGTGTCACACATCACCTATTACTAATTTTTAAATATATTATTCAGTACCATTAGACACATAATTAATTTTAATGCATTTTTTTATCAAGAACTTGTTGTAAAAGAGATAGAGAGAAAAATGTAAATAGTTAATACAATTATTCACTCTATCTAAGAGTTATACCATGTCGCTTACTTACCCTATCCAAGCTCACTAAAGTAAGATTTTTTACAAACATATTACTAGTACATTGAAAGTAAATATTCAAGACACCAATTCTTGAATCTACAATATTAAATTTGATACCTATTACTACACTGAATTTGAAAATGTTATTAAAGACAATAAAACAACCTAGACACAAATATAGAAAACACTATCACCTAGAACAAGATAAACACAACATAAAAGATATAACCAGGTGAAGAACTATGCTTTTCTTCAGAACATGATATTAATCATAATGTTGCACAGAGAAAGCTTCAAGGAAAAATTTCAACTCAATTTGGACTCTCTGACAATAGTAGAAAAGTTTAGAAATCTGATCTAAAATGATTTTAAATAAAAGAGTTATATAAATTTCAAATTGTTTGTTTTAATAAATTAAAATTGTGTTTTAGTATGTTAATTTCACTTGTCAAATTAATAAAAAAACTTAAAAAAAAAACTAAAGATTCAAAATCCTTTATAGAGGATGAACAAATTTTAATTTATTAAAAACTCGTTTTAACATATTAAAATAAAACCTCAAAAATGGTTACTGTTGTAAGTGATTCTAATCCATTAAAACAATTATCTAATTGATTAAAATGCTTTCTAGAGTCATTCCAAACCCAAATAGAAGCATATTAACATATTAAAAAAACATATGTTAATCAAGTAAAAGCATCCAATCACCAACATAAGCTCTAATGCATGCTAAAAAGCTTTCTAAATTCAATTTGAAGATCCAATCTTGCAAGAGAAACTTATAATAGAAATGGTAAAATTGCATGAGTGGCCTGGGATGGTATTTATAACCATCATGGATCAATTATTGAGTGATATGAAAAAGAAAAAATATTGCATTGCATACTTAGAATACAAGTGATAAAATTTATATAATTAAATGAAAGTACATGAAGGCCCTACAAATATATTCTTTTATTATACAATTATATTCATTAGCGATGGCCGCTTGTGTCACAAGTTGGCCTTCATGTTGGTCGTCGGGGTCATCTTTCAGGTTGTGGTAGAGGAAGGGGAGACTCAATTTCCTGATCAGTTTCTTCAACTTCGACGAATTGAGAAGCTTCATCAAAGTCATGAATTGGCATTTTCGGTCGATAATATTGTTGCGAAGAGGAAGACCCCCGATATGCTAATGGTGGAGTCCTTATGATGTAACACCACCAAAGCTGGAAAATTGTGGCATAGAGGAACCACCATACATATGAGATGGACCTGCGCCAAAGGTGGACGACGATGGGAAAAAACCATACGATGTGGGAACCTGATGAGACGATGATGGAGGACTATCACATATGAAATAGTTGAGGACTATCACATATGAACTTCACCCCATCATAATAGAGTTTTATTTTGCAATTTGCAATTAAGGCCTTGATGTAAGAATTTGTGAAATCCTGATATTTGGTGATACTAAACTTTTTAGTGGAGAAATTATCCATGTATGGGTTGTGAATGAAGAACGAATGGGAAAAGGAGATGGCAAGGGATGATAGTTTTTGAGACTTGAATTTGTACAATTGCTTGAGTGGTCTGGGCATGGTATTTATAACCATCATGGATCAATTATTGAGTGATATGAAAAAGAAAAAATATTGCATTGCATACTTAGAATAGAAGTGGTAAAATTTATATAATTAAATGAAAGTACATGAAGGCCCCACAATTTAAAAATAGACAAAATAAGTCTATCAATGCGTGCAAGAATAAACGTGCAGTGTCATTGTGTCCAGACCTACATTTCATTTATATGAAATAACAAAAAAAGAAAAAAAGTATATCTCGACAGCAGAACAACATAACATTTCATTTACATGAAATAACCAAAACAAGTGGATCCTCCACAACAAAATGAAATTACAGTTCTTTCTTAGTAAGGTGAAATAGTTACAAAAGCAATAGTAATAATTAGAATAAATGATTATAGACAAATTGTCAGAAATAATATAGTATCCAAATTGTTAACAAAATTATCTAAATAAGAAATAATTTATCTTACATTGAAGGTGAACTTCAAGAAAATGATTAGTCATCAATGTTGGCATGTTCAGGGTGGATCTGACTTGTACTTGTTGAAGTATCGTGAATATTTTGCTCCATCATCATTGTCATTTGTTGTTGTATCAACTTCTAATGAACATCATTAGTCATCATAATGAATTCTAATGAACATAACACAACCTAAGAGCACATATATGTCTTCGCAATCAAGTTCAATCTTCAAATTATTCATGATAGATATTGGATTCATCAAATACTCAATAGTTCCAACAAGCTAAAGCACCTAATTCAATAAATATTTTTTTTTAGAATGATGCAAAAATTGTTTGGAAAGACAACCAAGTAGTTCAAAAGTGATAATGCTAAAGAATTTTTGAAAAATAGGTCAAAACATAAGAAGTGAGGGTTGAATTGTATTTTAAATATTTTCAAACATTTTTGCAAAATATTGTCTCATGATTCATAGTTAGATGATAGTTCCACTTGGCAGATGATCTTCCTAAAAGATTTTCTTAAGAGATTGTGTTTGAATAACATGTAATATAAAAGATAAAGAATAAGAAGGATTTATATTTTTTTTTGTTAACTAAGACTAGGTTTTTTTTTTTTTTCAATCAACAAATTGAATTTCACTTGCCAAACTACTATTGCAAGATAAAAATGATTATTATTTGGACACAACTACTATTGGCTAAACGCAAAGCATTATTGGAAACATAGTCACTTTTTTATGAGATTTGATACAATCACTTATGGTTATGGTAGAGTATTATTTGGAATGTAGCCACTCTTGACTAAGATTGGGTATTCTTTGGAACATAGTCATTCATGACTAAAACTAAGTATTATTTAGACAACAACCACTTCTAGCTAAGATTGTGTATTATTTGGACTATAACCACTCTTGGCTAAATAGAGAATATTATTTGGAATGCAACCACTATTAGATAAGATTGATTATTCTTTGGAATACAGTTGCTCTTGGCTAAAACAAAGTATTATTTTGACAACAATCACTTCTAACTAAGACTTAGTATTGTTTGGATAACAAACACTCTTTGCTAAAATTAAAATGTTTTTACAAAAAACTTGATCAAAAGATCATTGGATTGCTCACTAAAAGAAATAGTACATGTTATGATGGATACAAGATATGGTTCACTCTTTTAGGTTCTCTTGAACATGAACAATGTTCTTCCTCACAACTTTAAGGCTTGGATGCTTAAGATCTTGTAGCAAAACTTTCTCTGTGGTCACTAGTTGTTGTCAATCTTCATTCTTCAAAAATATATTCTATATATAAATTTTGGTAGAAAAGAGTCATTGCACATTTTTTGTAGCCGTTGTGAGGTTCATCATTTTCTATTATTTATTTTTGTGTTTGAGCATGCTTTAAGGCTTTAAAATGCATTAAATGATCTTGAATTAGCATTGAAGGTGTGTGGCTTCTTTAACAACACCTCTAGAGCATGATATACAGGCTTGGGTAGGTGGTTTCTTTTGACTTTTTTAGCATAGCGCAAAGTCTAACACAACTAGCTGACTTTGCAATGCTAACATCTTGCCTTTTCTAAAGAAGTTGTTTACGTGAATCAACTTTCAGAGCATTCTTCAAGAGATATGTGATGTTGACATGGCATTATGATATGTTCTTGAAAGAATGAAGAAGCGTATATTTCCTACAAGCCCAATATAATCATTTGTTAAAGTTTGATATATAATATGAAATGTTTTAGGCCTGTGTTTGTATCATGGAATATATTTATCATATATTCAAGAAAAAGGTTATCAAACTATGCATGTGCACAACACTTGTGTCTTTCCGATGAAACATATATTTAGCAATGATTGCATTTGTCTAGTCATGTAACTTGTGTTTGACGATCTAGATTGGATACCTTGATTTGACATGATCTAGTACCAATAAAATTATATTTTATATTTAGTTGTTTAAGCACATAATCAAAACCAAACACAGGGTATGTTGAATTTGAATGTAACTAAATTTTCTCCAAACACTTCTCTGAAAAGTTAAGTCACCATTGATGAAATCTCTGTTATGAATTTGGCAAGTGTACCAAGTCGTATAAGTAATAAAAATGGTAAGTCCAAGTATCGTTTTCCAACAGGAATTGTGTTGTTTAATTAACTAGGCGTACTTACTAATTTAAGCATTGAATGTAACCATAAATGAATTCGAAACAAGTGAAAACATAAATATTTCTAAACTTTAAAGTGATAAAATAATCAAGGCAAAGACTCATTGGGGTTGAAATTCATGACCAAAACTCTAAGCAATCATCTCACAATATATATCTCTCATCTACTCAAGCATTGACATCAAAGGTATTCAAGTCCTAATCCCTTAGGGGCATGTTTTGAACTTTTATGTAAAAATATTAATCCCTTATATGTTTAAACACAAAAGACACATTAAAAACGATGTCTAGAATGACCAAAAGCTTTGGTCTATGTCTGGAACCAAACCTCTAGGTTGTTCTATCCATGTCTAAGGTTCCAAAACACTTTCCAATTATTAGATACCACAAAAACGCATAGATATTCCATCATGCATGAAAATAATGTAGACAGAACACAAAGAAGTGAAAGAGATTCTATTGCATACATGAAACTAATGAGTTTAGGTACATTACATCCAACCACAATGAAATGGAATTTAGCTACTCCTATACATCTAGAGCACAAATGGAGTTGGAATGGTAGAATGAATGAAGAAAGATGAATCCTTTAAGCTTCAGAAGTGTCTCTTCCTTCGTCTTGAGTTCTAGCAGTGTTCCTCCAACCAAAATTGTGTTTCTGTTTGAGTCTCGACACTTTTAATGTTTAAGCAAAAAGTGAAACTCGCTAGGCCACCATACATTCTCGCTGGGCTAGTGAGTCTTGGTCGCTGGGCTAGCACGTCTAGGTAGCTAGGCGAGTGACTCTAGGCAGCTACTAGTGATTTTTCTTCAATCTTCCATTCTTTTCTACAAAAGTCCACAAACATCAAAGTAAACCTATTTTTGAAATAAAATAACAAAATCCTAAATTCTTTCATGGGATTAACACAAAAAAACACATGAATAAAATACAATTAAGAGATTCTAAGAAGTGTAAATATAGGTAACTATCACACTTATCAATCTCTTAGATAGAAAAACCTTAGCAAAGTTTTGTGGTCCAGAGGAAACACCAAAGCCTACTAAGATTGTCATAAATTTGCATTATTAGCCCCCAAGTTCCCATCACATTCTAAGGAAATGTGTTACTACCACAACTTTTATAACCGACATTGTCATATGCAAACACTCCACATGAAAGCCCTTACAAGCTTTTATATAAAAAAACATGACTACAACATAATCATGGATTTTTGTTGTATGTATAATGCAAAAAGTATACCTTCCAAATTCATTGACAATTATCTAGGCATGAAGGGATACAAGCTATTTAATATTCAAGGAAACATTTTTTTTTACCTCCAAAGATGTCATCTTTACTAAGAGTATTCAAACAAATATCACACCTTCAACAATTTTTTTTCTTGATATTGTGATTCCTTTATCATTTCCTACTTTTCTCACATTGAAGATCAAAGGGAAACCTCAACCACTAACCTTCCTTCACTTTATGCAGAAGTTATCATTCCTTCATCCTTACACTCAAATCAAACACTAATTATTGGATCTTGACATTCACTATTGATCTTGACAACCTTCATATTCTTTAAAATAATAACTAAGAAATGTAAGTCAACCTTTTTATCTTAAAGATTATGATTACAAGTCAACATTACTTACCCTACTCAAGAGCACTTATCCAATCACAAAACACAAAATCCTACAAATAATTCATGTCAATTTACTTCAACATATGAGCCAACTTTTTTTATCACTAAGTAATCAAATTTCCCATATGCCATGGGAGTTAGAATCAAAGCTCTAGAGGATAACTTAACCTGCACTTTCATAAGATTATCAAAATTGGTTCAAAATGGGTTACTTGATCAAGTACAACAAGAATGGAAGTGTGGACAGGTTGAAGGCCAAATTAGTGGCTAATTGTTACATACAACTTAGCATTGATTTCAAGGACACTCTCACTTGCAACTAAATTAATCATAGTGAAGACTCTTCTAACAGTGATAATGAAAAAAGGAATATTGACTCAACTTATGGACAAAGAATGAAATATAAAAAAGGATATAATTAAGTAGACTAGTCTATCTATTAATCTTTTGTACAATGATGATTTAACAATAAGTCTCTAGCATCAGTAACCAAATTCATATGTACGTATATACAAAATCCAAAAGCTTCTCATTTAAATATTGAAAACTACTTGTTAAGATATCTTAAAGGAAGCCAAAGATAGAGACCCTTATTTTCAAGTAGAACCAACTCCTATATGACAACATATTATGATGATGTGAATTAGGTGAGTTAAATTTAAAATATCGACAAGAGGGTGTGCAATATTCTTAGGTGATGATTTAATTTTATAGAGATTTAAAAGATAAACTAGTGTATCAAAATCATCTACAAAAGTGTCAACATCCAATTTCGTCTGGGTAACAATGATAAAAATAATAATAGAAAAAATTAACTAAAGTTCAATTGAGAAAAATAAATAAATAATTAATAAAAAAAAGGTAACAAAAATATGTTTTAGTTTGAGAAAGAATAAATATCTATGTTTATTTTATTTATTATTATTATTATTATTATTATCTTTTTTTATTATTTATTTTATTTTATTTTTAATTTAATTTAATTTTGTTTTTTTTTATTTATTTATTTATTTATGCTTTTTATTTTTTTTTATTTTATTATTATATTATTTTGCTTTTTTTTATTATAGTTTCATTTTGTTTTACGTCTCTCATTCTAGTTTAGTAAAAAAAAAAGAAAAACAAAAAAACAAAATAAAACAAAATAAAAAACAAGAACAAAAAAAGAAAGAGAAGGAAAAAGTAAAAAAAATAGAAATAGGAGAACTAGAGGTTAACGTAAGGTCTCTGTTATCAACATACCTATATCTTTTTAGAGCAGACCTATCTCATTTTAGAGCAGACCTATATCCTTTTATAGCATACCTATATATTTTTACTATTGGCTAGTTGAAACATGTTCAGAGGTGCATCAGCTATGCTATCATTGTTTTTGTATTGGGAATTACGTGTAGTAGATAGCTGGCCATGGTCATGATGACTGAAAGAGCAGGAAGCAACATTTGCTCTCAGTCTTATCCCACATCTCGAGATTGGAAGGGGTAGAGGAAAAGTGAACAGAACCAAAGGAGAGAATTACATAATAAAAAGGGGAAAATTCATGAAAAAGGAGGATTTTTCATTAGAGAGGAGAAGAAAGGGTGAGACAGAACAAAGGGGGAGATTTCGTAAACAAAAGAGGAGAAGGAAGTGTGTTGTGGTTGGAAAAGAAAGAAGTTGTTAATGCATTAAGTTTTATCTCCAAGGTAAGTGCCCTTCACGTATTAACTCATTGCTTAATACTGGTGGTTATTAATATATGAGTGGAATGAGTGTATGGGATTGGTCTTGAGTTAAGCATCATTCATCTTGCTGTTCATATATTGTTTATGCCATCTGCACTCATGATCGCTTTTCGCCTTATCACTCTCATCTTCTACCCGGACAATAAAAAACAAATCACCAAAGCAGTTTCCATCATCATCGTATCACCATAGTAAGGTACTCACATTCCAGCAGGGAAACAATCACGCAAAAATCACAAACTGCACCAAAACTGCCATTAACGAACCTCCATCATCGAACAACAAATTCAATTTCAGAGCCATAATTTCTTTCCTCAACACCCTGCACATCCATCACGCCCAACGACAAGAACAAAAACACAACAATCCAAACTCCCAAAATCAAAATAGTGAGGAAGGAAAGTTTGAGTGGGCTGAGTGATAGCGGCTCCGATCACAGTTGGGGTTGCGGCGATAAGGCTCAATGGCGTAGCTTCCAAACTCGGTGTGGCTCGTGCGAGAAGAGGTTCGAGAATCTCAGAGCACAACGGAGGCCGACGACGCTTCTGGTAGGGTTTAACGCCGTCACCGGCGGCTCTGATAGACTGGGAAGCTGGTATGGTCGTGACTTTGGGGTTGCAATGGTGGCTCGCGTGTTGGGAAGGTGAGAGAGGTGCCATATTGTTTCGTTCTTCGCCGACGATTGCGCCATCACCGACTGGAGATGGTGGCCGTTTCGTTGGAGGTGCGTCAAAGGGTGGCTCTCCGTGGGAAGAGGTTCCAAACGTGAAGGTTGAAGAAGAACCTTTCTGATTTGAAGAAGGAAAATGATATACTAACCCCTTATTTTGACTCCACACTTGACTCCCTGACGTGGCATGCACAGGTGGAATTTATTTTTGAAATTAAAAATAATTTTTTTGAAGCATTTTACAGAAGTGGCTTGTAGCGAAGGAGTTTAAGCGTTTCTATTTTCTCCTTCTCCCGCGCACTCCGTCTTACCCATATTCTCTTGTCTCTGAATAGTCGCCACACGAAAACTGTCTTCTCACCGGCAGGGTGTGCATTGTAGATGGCAAAGGGTTTATTGGTCAAAAATTTTAACATTCTTTCCTTTCTCCCCCGCGCTCACTGGTATGAGTTCTGACTTCACCCCCTTTTGTGGTCGCAGTTGTAGGTTCTATTTTCACCGGCAAGGGCAGCGGTTTCTGGAGGGGTTATTCTGGCGAAGGAAGATAACAGAATCTGTGTGGCGGCTAAACCTTGAAAGGGTTAGGGTTTGCGGACAGGGAGGGCGTTTGCTGTAGAGGAGTTCAACCGTGTATGGAGACCTGAGTAGTAATTTGCTGAACTGTTTATTAATGGTAGTCCTGAACCTCTTGCCTAAACTTTTGTTCTCATTGCAATAATAAATCTGTTAAACCACAAAATGTGTGCTTTTTTAGACTGCAATGAAATTAAAGCTTATGAATACATGAATCAACAACACTGAGCATAAGTCTACAATATAGATTAGTATCATCTTAAGAACATTTTGCACAGTTTAGTATCACTTTCTTATAAGCAGCATTTAGTTGTGAATAGGTATATTAAATCTGTCACATTTTGTGTGTGATAACCTGTGTGCAACTAAGTGATGACCTGTGCAGCATTTCTTGTAACAATGTGGTTTTACTGAATTTTTTGAACTCAGACTATAGCAGTCAATTCGTGTTTTTGGGGTGAATGACGTTGGTTAATAAGATGTGATTTG
>Ga0214544_1010843_pt1 | contig 13091 bp, 9 predicted proteins | sample CNSS3metaG_FD_160074 | JGI IMG/M metagenome (GOLD analysis project Ga0214544, IMG submission 160074) | Root nodule microbial communities from cowpea collected in UCLA plant growth center, Los Angeles, California, USA - CNSS3 | ecosystem: Host-associated > Plants > Roots > Nodule | place: USA...
ACTTGGTTATTTTTAATGAAACATCGTTCGGAATTATTTCATATCTTTCAATCTTTTTTTAATGAAATTAAAACTCAGTTCGGTGTTTCTATTAGAGTTTTGCGCAGTGATAATGTCCGTGAATATCTTTCTCATTCTTTTAAACAATTTATGGTTTCTCACGGTATTCTGCATCAAACTTCTTGAGCTTATACCCCCCTCAACAAAATGGTGTAGCTAAACGTAAAAATAGACATCTTATTGAAACCACTCGCACTCTTTTAATTCATGGAGAGGTTCTTGAAATTTTTTGGGGTGATGCTATTCTTACTGCCTGTTATCTCATTAATCGCATGCCTTCTTCGGTTTTAAAGAATAACATACCTCATTCCATTTTATTTCCTCATGACCCTTTTCATCCCTTACCTCTAAGAGTTTTCGGGTCTACATGTTTTGTTCATAATTTTAGTCCTGGTCTTGACAAGCTTTCTCCTAGATCACATAAGTGTGTTTTCTTAGGGTTTACAAGATCACAAAAAGGATACAAATGTTTTTCTCCTTTTCTTAACCGTTATTTTGTGTCTGCAGATGTCACCTTTGATGAGTTCTCTCTTTATTTTAAGAGTCAAACTTCACCTCTAACTCCATCTAGTCCTGACAACTCTTTTACTACCTTTAATGTTCCTTTTGTTTGTGACCCTCTTACTGTGTCTTCTTCACCATCGGTTCCTGCTCCACAGTCCGCTTCTCCACCACCTCTTCAGGTTTACAGTCGCCGAAATCGATCACAACTACCACCATGTGACTCCACCCAAGTGCCAACTGCTCTGTCTCCTCCGCTCTGATACTTGAGTCTGACCTTCCTATTGCCCTCCGAAAAGGTATGCGTTTTACCCATAATCCTTCTCCCCATTATATTGCTTTGAGTTATCATCGCTTGCCATTACCTTTTTATACATGTCTTTCCTCTCTTCTGTGACCATTCCAAAAACTGTCCGTGAAACTCTAGCCCATCCTGGTTGGCGTCAAGCCATGACAAATGAGCTAAGTGCTCTTCATAACAGTGGAACTTGGGATCTGGTCCCGTTACCGTCTGGGAAATCTGTTGTTGGTTGCAAGTGGGTGTTTGCTATCAAAGTTGGACCTGATGGTACTATTGATCGCCTCAAAGCTCGTCTTGTGGCCAAAGGTTATACTCAAATTTTTGGGTTGGATTATGACGATACTTTTTCCCCGTGGCAAAGATGGCTTCTGTTCGTTTATTTATTGCCATGGCTGCTCTTCAACAATGGCCTCTTTATCAACTGGATGTTAAAAATGCTTTCCTCAATGGTGATTTGCAAGAAGAAATCTATATGGAGCAACCTCCTGGTTTTGTTGCTCAGGGAGAGTCTTCTGGGATGGTATGTCGTCTTCGTAAATCACTATATGGCCTAAAACAATCTCCTAGGGCCTGGTTTGGAAAGTTTAGCAATGTTGTTCAGCAATTTGGTATGACTCGGTGTGAAGCAGATCATTCTGTCTTTTATCAACACTCGAATGTTGGATGTGTTTACTTGATAGTATATGTTGATGACATTGTTCTTACCGGGAGTAACAACCATGGCATCTCTCAGTTAAAACAATATATTTGTCACCATTTTCAGACAAAAGATCTTAGCAAACTCAGATATTTCTTGGGTATTGAGGTGGCACAGTCCAATGATGGTATTGTTATATCTCAAAGAAAGTATGACATGGATATTCTGGAGGAAACTAGGTTGGTGAGTTCAAAGTCTGTTGATACACCCATGGATCCCAATACTAAACTTCTACCAAATCAGGGGGAGCCTATATCTGATCCTGAGCAGTATAGAAGATTAGTTGGAAAATTAAATTATCTTACCGTTACTCATCCTGACATTTCTTTTGCAGTCAGTGTGGTAAGCCAATTTCTTAATTCCCCATGTGAAGATCATTGGAATGCAGTCATTCGTATCTTGAAGTATATTAAAAGATCTCCTGGAAAAGGATTGTTATATGGTTCTAATAACCATTCAAGAGTTGTTTGCTATTCAGATGCTGATTGGGCAGGATCTCCTTCTGATAGAAGATCTACATCTGGGTATTGTGTCTCCATTGGTGGTAACTTGATCTCGTGGAAAAGTAAGAAACAGAGTGTTGTAGCAAGATCCAGTGCAGAAGCAGAATATAGAGCTATGGCCTCAGCTGCCTGTGAACTTATTTGGCTCAAGCAATTGCTTCAAGAGTTACAATTTGGAGATGTTACTCAAATGACACTTGTGTGTGACAATCAGGCTGCTCTTCATATTAGCTCTAATCCTGTCTTTCATGAGAAGACCAAACACATTGAGATTGATTGTCATTTCATTCAGGAAAAGGTTATGTCTGAAGACATCAAGACTGAGTTTGTTAACTCAAGTGATCAGTTAGCAGATATTTTTACTAAGTCTTTACGGGGGCCTAGAATTGATTATATTTGTAACAAGCTTGGCACATACGATTTGTATGCTCCAGCTTGAGGGGGAATGTTAGATATTTTTTGATATTATTAAGATATTGTTAGATATTGATAACCACAATATCAAACAATATCTTATATTTAATCTTTTTTATTTTCAGTTACTCTTTTTACTTGTACCTCTCTTTATTATACATAGATTACCCTATGTGTGGTTTATACACAAGGGAGATTAATCTCAATCCCTATTTTCTTTATTCTCAACAGTATTTAAATTGCTTGCCTTCATTTTTTAAATAACTTGTTTGGATAAAGAAATTAAAAATCCTTACATTTCAATTTTTTGTTTGGATAAAACAATTGAATTTCTTGTGGGTTAAATTTTGTTTTAACAATATTTATTTTAGGCTTAATTATGTTTTGAGTTCATGATAAATTTGGAGACGGGTCTGCCCGACCAGTCTGTGTCGTTGGGCTGGCCGACCTGGCTAGGTCGTCAGCTAGGTCGTCGGCTAGGTCGTCGGTCGGTCGGTATCGCCCGGGTCTTCAAGTTGATGGGGCCCGTCTAGGTCGTCAAGTTGGTCTAGGTCATTGGGTCAGTCAAGCTTGTTGGTTTGGCAGGTAGATAAGCCTATATGGGTCGTCGAGTTCGTTTGGCCCGTTTAGATAGTCGAGCCTGTTTGGGTCATTGGGCTCGTCCCACACATCTAAGTCGTCGGGCCCGAACTATTTGTGTCGTCGGTTTCGTTCGACCCGTTTGGGTCGTCGGACCAGCCCGACCTGATTGGGTCATCAGGCTTGCTCAACCCGTTTGTGTTGTTGGGCCAACCCGATTCGTCTAGGTCGCTAGGCCTACCCAGCCTGTCTGGCTCGTCGGCTTAGCTTGTAGAACCCACCTATGGACTAGGTCAAATTGACAACTCTACCAGAGAGTCTAGAGTGTGAGGTTGAGTAAGAAGAATTTTAAATTCCACTTATTTTTGGGGTATTTGAATTTCTACTAATTTGACAAATTGAAATACTTCAAAAAAATACTTGCATTTGAAATGCTTTTTAATTTCCCTATCTAAACAAAACATTTCATTAAAAAGAAATTTAAATTCTTCAAAAAAATGAATTACTTCATTAAAATACTCTATCTAAACACACAATTAAGATATAGGTTAAGAATTGGTAGTTACTTTCCAAAGGATATTAACGTCAATTTAACAAAAAAGACATAATTGAGTATGTTTAAAAAAAATAAAAACTTAAGTAAAAAGAAGATATAGGAATCAGCATAATCAAAGGCTTAAATATAACTAAATTACTAACTAAACCTTATATTATATTTTTGTGTTGAAGTTATAACTTTGTAAAAGTGTTTTGGAAAAAATAAATATAACGTATAGGTTTTAGATTATTGAGAAAAATGATGAAATTAAGGAAAGAAGTAGCTGTTTTATTTGAAGTCTATGATGATGGAAAAAAGATTTTTACAATTACAGAAACATTATTTTATTGTATCTATATATATAAATATAAATTTATGTTTTTGTTGAATTAGTTGGTGCTAATATTTATAAATTTTTATAAGCTTATAACATTGTGGGTTTGTCAATTGAAATTAAAGTAGATTAAAGGCATGAAAGGAGAAAGTAAAAAAATAAAATAAAATTGCAATAAAATGACTAAATGAATATTACAAAAATGAGATTTTATTATATATAAATGGACAATTCTCCCTATTATAACCTTTGTTTTTGACAATAAGAACATTTTCTTTTAGTAATTTTTGCTATGAGTGATTCCTTTTATTATGAATATAATTAGTAATTGGTATTTTTGATCACTTTTTTTTTTTCACTTTTTTTTTAGTGTTTGTATAAATTTTAAGGTATTCCTTATACCGTAGTTTATGTAATGTCTTTTCCTTGTAAAAGAATGGGAGATATTTTTAATAACTAATAATTAATTTCAAATAAAAATAACCACAACATTTTTGTATATGGGAAATCACTTCAGCAACCTTTACACGGACAATGAAAATTCAAATTCATACATACACAACTTTAGTTTGAAGTTAAGAACGAATGAAATTTACAAGTTAAGGTTGATACTATTGTTCAAGCACCTACATATTCAAATATTCTTCCAAATATTTTTTCATTTTTCTTCCGTGTTCAATACGTGCGTTACCTGATAATCCAGGAAGGCCAGCATACCATTCTTTCTCGAATTTTTTCTTCAAGGCTTCAAATCCTGTGGTAACACACACATACTCCAATTTGGGAAGACCAGTTAAAGTTATTTCGATCATTGGAAAGCTCAATTGAAGCCCTGGTTTTGTGCTATCTTGCCTCATCACAGTGAAAATGCTTGTCATTGAACTACAATTTCTAACCTCTAACATCTTCAAATTATCAAGATTTTTGGAAAGATTAACTGGAAAAACAGTTCTCAATTTCTCACAACCTTTGATATTTACGTTTTTCAGTTTCCAAAATGAATTTTCAGCATCATACTCCTCATTCCATATTGTTGTCAATTCACTAACCTGGGAAATCACCATTGTCTCCAGATTAGGGCAAGAAACCTGCATAAATCATATGACATTAATCAATACTATTAGCAGTTTTTTATCACATGATTGTTACTGCTGTAATTATCTAAGGGTTTCTGTATTTGTTTGGTTTTTTATACTTACATCATTGCTATGCTTTGGTTAAGTATTTATAAAAAGGTTTAAGTACTATACTTAATCTTGCTATGTTTTGGTTGATAAACTACATGTTTTAATACCTTGTCATTGAAAAGTGTAGCTGTATTATCAGTGGAAGAAGAGGATCCTTCACTTGAGCAGAAACTGATTAATGCTGGGAGTCCTTGTAAGGTTAGAGAGCACAATTCAGGAAATTGTATGGGATGATTCTCTGCACCTTCAAATAGCACAATTGTCCTTATGGATGTGCACTGTGAAACTTCCAAAGTAGCAATATGAGGAAGACCATTGATCATTGATTTTGAGAAGAGACAGCCCATTGCATTGCATTTCTCTACTTTGATGACTCTCAGTTTGAAGAAAGATTTCTCCGAAAAAGGACCACCATGGCATATGTACTCCAAATTGCTTAGAATGGTGAGAGACAGTGACTCCAAGTTCGGAAAAGTATCAAGAGAATGATTACCTGACCCTGTGGATAAGCATTTGACTTCAGCATTGTGTTGAATGAAGAGAGACTGCACTTGTGGAAAGCCATCACACTCCATATCATTAACAACATTCTGGACACCATTCAGTGTATCCAAGTACAAAACCTGAACTTCTTTTAGCATCTTTTTTATTCCATTCTCTGATTGAAACCTCCTGTTCAGCTTCAGTTTCAATGTCTTCAATTCATGATCACCATAATGTGCTCGGTCCCACCCGTTACCAATGAAAATTGTATATGATCTTAGGTTTCCAAAGAACAAGTCCACAGGCCATGCCTGCGGATCAGGAACATACATGTCTTCTATGTATGCCAAGTGTTCCAAGTCTGTAAGCTCTTTCAAGCTTGCGTTCTTGTTTTCACTGCTAGACATTTCAATCTTCCAATTACAGAAGGAGTTTCTCAAATATAATTCTTCCAAGCTTGTCAATTTGGACAGGACATTGGGTGGAATCACTTGGAGATTTGTGTCTCTTAAATCCAAGAATAGCAACTTCTCAAGCTTTACAATTTGCGCAGGCAATTGTTGGATCCTACTTTCAAGTAGGCCTAGCATTCGTAGATTTGTGAGCTCACAAACTTTTGTAATGTCTCCCAATCCACATTGATACATGGATAATGCTTCAAGGTCCTTTAAAAAAACAAAACTAGGTGGCAGATTTGGGCAATCAAAGGAAACAAAATCTAGCACTTTCAGAAGTTTAGTCTCCTCAAAAAAGGAATCTGGAACATCTATTGTGGAATTTTCCCTACTTATCAGAAGATGTTTCAAGTTTGGACACTGCAACCTTACGGGTAGCTTCAAATCACCAACAGGATGTAAGTTGCAGAAGTAAAGATCTTTTAGCAATTCTTCAGGTGGCCATTCTCTGGAAATCACTGAAGCTCTATGATCATGTTGGGCCATTCGATAAGCAGTCTGATGTATGTAGTCATCTACTTTGACCCAGTCCTTTCCATTTTCAACCACAAGACCATAGGCCTTCAGATCACTAATCAATGACTCACGCTTTTTTCTTGCAGAATCTGCTGTTTCCAGATTTTTGAATACACCTGCCCACATGTCTATGTAGATGCTATAACTGTTAATAAACCTTCTTCCCCTAATAGTAAGAAGATACAACAATGATTTGAGTTCCTCATTTTCTTCCAAACAATAGGACAATAGTTTTGCTGGTGAAATATTTTCCTTCAACTGCATCAAGGCATCTGGGCCCTTATTTTGTAATGCCTTTGCTAGGGCATAAATTAAAGAAATGGAACCTTCACAACTTCTCACTATTTCTTCTACAATGGAACTTTCCTGATCTTCATCAACACTTCCAACCATCTTCTCAAACAACATCTGAGCCTCTTCTTTTTGTAATTCTTGTAATTGAAACACTTTAGTAAGCTTAGAGGCACCCTTCAAATATTGTATGAAGTTCAAATTTCCTGATGTCAACAGTACTTTGCACCCTTCATGTTCATTACCAGGAGGAACTCCAAATTCCTCTAAGTCAAATTCTTGTGGGTTCAATTCCCCCCACGTATCATCAACTATGATGAGAGTCCTTTGCTCCCTTTTTATTCTCTGACGCAGTTTGTTTCTTCTTTTCACAAGACTTTCTCCATTGGTAAACTGCACTCCCAATTCATCTGCAATAGCATTTTGAACTTGCTCCTGATTTGGCTTATCAGTTACAGGTATGAAAACCATTACATCAAACAAATTCTGGTCTTTTGCTTTCCCTCTAATGTGTTGGGCTACGGAGGTTGTGCCTAAACCACCCAGCCCCCATACACCAACTGCTTGGATACTAGGGGTCTTTAGGGCTTCCATAATATCTTCTATCGTTTCATCTCTTGATTCTGGTCTTTCGTAATCTTTTGCTGTTTTCGCCGATACATGAGAATGTCCTTCTGCAATTAATGTTGAAATAACTGGTTGCATCTTTCTTGATTGTTTACCAACCTTGTACCGCAACAAAATATTTGTGCAAGTACTTTTGCCTTCATAGGAGTTCAATAATTTATCCCCTTGTCCAAGAATCTCTTCCACTCTTTTGAGCCAGTCACTTTGAGTCTGGAATTCTTCATCTTCCCAAATAAGATTTTCTCTCACTTTTTGCCTTTGATCTTCAAGAGTCTTGAGGCCAGTTTTGAGATTCTCCAAAATGCTTTTGTTGGAAATTAGGTTGCCAAGTTGTTGTGCAACCACTGCTGCTTTCATCTTTTGAAACAATGTTCCAATTGATCTTTCTTTCCTTTGTTCTTGTGTTGGTTGCTGCAAAAGGAGTTGATACAAGTTTAACCTAGAGGCAACAACTTTAATGAAGCAACACAAAATTTGAAGTAAATGGCTCACCCTCTTTTAAATAATGGCGAAAACAGAAAGGATGTGACTTTAAGAGCAATTTATCTTCAACTGTACTCCCTGTCATGAACAAAACAAATTGAACAGTGTTTGAAATACTAATGGAGTAGGATTATTTAATTTATTACTGGCATAAAAATAGTATAGCACACAAACTTCATAATTTTACGTTTAACTGGTATCGAAGGTACACGATGGTGTTTTTTTGTAAATAAAAAGTAATGTTATCGTTTTTCTTTTTCTATATAAAAGTTAGGCATGAGTATGCATTATGACATCTCATATTAAAAACATGACTTAATATTATGTTATTTATAATGAATTTTTATTTTTTAATTCTAAAGAGGCCAACTTATTTATAAAACGACTTTTTTTTTAAATTTCGAGAATATTTAAACTTTATTTTTTTTATATATCTTTTAAGCACTTTTTTTTATCTTCCTCAAAGAAACCACGTAAAATTTTTGTGAAACTGAAAAAGCCTCCCATAACAGTACATAATTACTTTGTAATCAAACATGTCTAAATCATGTTTAAATAAAAGCTAGTGGTGTTTGGTCATTTGGAGAACCAACTCTTATTAGATAAAATTTAATTAATTGGAATGCAATGGTTTTGGTGATTGAACGTATAAATTCTTACTCAGTGAGTTTCTTTCTTTCTTTTAATATAATCTCTCACTATTTTAGTCATTGGGTGTTGGACGAGTAAATTATAGTCATACTAACTCCTTTGACTCGGTGAGCATAACCCTTACTGGACGAATTACAAAGCGTGCTTAATTCACTAGGTGATTCAAGTGTTGGTTAGGTGAGAGAGTATTTTCTAAACTTTGAAAAAACTAATTTTTAAATGTTTCCACTTGCAAAAATTTGTGTTTTTTAAATGTGTTTTTATATTTTTATTAATATATTGCATTTGAATATTATTTTAATGTAATGAATAATTAATTAAAATCTATTGGCATTAAATCTAGTTGGATGTATATCTGTGAAGGAAAACTTCTGATGGTTATGTTGTGATATGATATGTAATATTTTGTAAACAGTTATTTTTAGGGAGGTAATAATATGCATGTTTAGGTTATATATTGAATTTGAGATTCTGAAGGAGATTATTCTAACTCTGCTAATAATGAACTTGCATAGAAGAAAATAATAGAGGATGAGAGTTGAAGGAGATTCTTTTGACCTAGTTTATGATATGAAAACATCATAAATCATAGATATTTATCCTGTCACATAAATGAACTGAGTTCCTATTATGTGGTGACAACCACTACAAGAAAAACACTTATTACCGACGGTTCGAATTCGTCGATAACGACCATAATCCATCGATAATAATACTTTACAAACGAACTTTCGATAACAAAAATTCTGCAGGTAAACATATCGTGGGTAATACTTTATTGACGGATTACAAAAGTCCATCGATAATTACCGATAGACACATCCGTCGTTCATGCCGTCGATTATTATCGAAGGATCTGTCCATCGAACGACCATATCTGTCAGAAAATTCATTCGTGCAGGCACTGTCATTATCGACAGATGCTTCCTTCGGTAATTACCGATGAACATATCCGTCGGTAATGCCAGTGCATGCACGAATGAATTTTTCGACGGATGTGACTGTCGATAATCTATCAGTAAGTGTAAAAATCACTCAAATGTAGGTTCAAACACTATATGGAAACAATAAATTAGCAACATAGCTACAACCAGCACCAAACAAGCAGACTAAAATAACCCAAAATCACATTAGATTTAAATATGTATGAATATGAAGTGTGAATAGAAATGCAGATTGAGTATTCAACTCACAATAGTTAAGTCCCAGCAGAACACATTCAAATGCAAGGAAAATTCAAAAACAAATTTCTAATGAATTGGCAAGCATAAGCATAGGCATAACTATTAATGAAATAGTGAGTTTTAGTGAAAGTAACTTTGGTCAAAACTTTAGTTAACCCACCAGGGACTACTATGCAAAAAGAAAAAAAAAATTAGAGTACATTTTGCACTTTGAAAATTAGTTTGGATGGAGAGTTGACCTATAGGTTGCTTAAGTGAAATACAACTTAGTGGGTTCCTTAGTCATGTTTCTTTAGCTAGATTTGTTAGCATGAATAACATTAACTTAAGTTTTATGGTTGTAATGCAGCCAAAAAATGCAAAGTCAGCAGTGAAATATTGATTGAAAGAAACCAATGCATGCAAATCAGCCAAAGACTCATAAAATTATGCAGAGTTAACGTTTTCAATTAGAGTTTACCAGAGAGGATAACTTCAAGCACATAAAAATATTTAATTTTAATATTCCTTTATCTACTTGGTAGCTTGTGCTTAACTTTCACATAAAAAACCTAACAGAAAAATGAAGCTTAGTGAAGTCACATAAGATATAGTGGGGTTGTCTCAACTACAGATCACTTGAGTCACAATTCCCTTCAATCAATTCTAGTGGTAACAATTTTTCTATGACTCAAAAACAGGGATTAAGCTTGTGTAGCTATATGATTATGTGTGCCCATTAAATTCAAATCTTATACATAATATACTCACACTAAAAACTTCATAAAATTGATTTTTTTTATCATAAACTTGTGATTGAAGAAAACTGTCATATTTCTATCTTTTCTTTAAATTTGTGACCATGCTTTCTTAGTCATGTACATGTAAGCACAAATAGCTTAATAAATAAATAATTAACAAAATAAAAAACTTACTTGGCTAAAACTTTGCAAAAATTGATGTAGAGCAGGCTTTCACAATTACTTATGCATCTTTCTCTTAGATTACCTATTCACGAAAAGTTGAAGGTTTATAATCATACATGGCAGATTGACAGATTAAGAAACTCACAACAAAGTCAACAAAAGCAGTGAAATAGTAATTCTAAAGAACTTGTAAAAGATTAACAAAAAAGCAAGTAAGAAATCAAAAGTAATCACACGTATTATATAGTCTAGTGTTGGCTTGGTGAATTGTTAAGTGCAAGAAAATATTTATAGTGTATATGTGTTAAGTGTAAGCAATAGTTATAGTTTTCTCAAAGGAGGTAGGCCATGGCTATATCATATTAGTGTATATATGTGTGCATAAGTAAAATTTCAAATTAGAAATGTGAACCATGTTCAACGTTGTGATAAATTTGTTGAAAGATTGGCAAACCACAACTTAAAGTTAGCTATACCATAGATCAAACTTGTCAATCAAACTATGAATGATATTTAGAACACTATTTTTAAGGAATCTATTGTGTATTTTAGTTACAGTGGTGGAATAAAAAATCAGCAGCACCAAAAGACCCTGCAACAAAACTTGTCACACACCAAACACTACAACATCATCACCAAAAACATACACCAAACACAAAGTAGAAACCCAACCAATTCACAACGAATTCACAATCATACCCATTTTTTATTTCCATGAGCTAAACCCATAAAACCCCATCCAATTAACAATGAATCAAGCTGCTTACCTCAACAACTATTGAAACAGTACCACACCAAGGACTCACGACGGCCGAAGCACCAACAACTTCAAAATCTCCCTCGATAGCAAGCCACCCTCAACCAACAAAGACTCCACTAATGAAAGCACAATTCAAATTGCAAAAATGATTACACAATTGGAAAAAACGAATTGCGACAAAGGAAAAGAGAAAAGAAGAAAAAACCCTTACCAAGATTCCCTTCAAGGCCGAAACAAGAGACGCTTGATGGTAGCAACCGGAGACACTACGGTGGGTGCCGGAAAAACACGTGGACAGCGGCAACGCCCTATACAGGAGGAGATTTTCAGAGTTGTAGTGTGGTTCTGTTTTTGGTGAGAATGAAAAGAAAAGGGGGAAACCGAAAACGAAATTGGATATTATCGAGCCATTACCGACAAATCATATCCTTCGGTAAATGAGAAGGTAACTTACCGACGAAATTACCGACGACCATCACAGTTTCTACTTCAGTTGATGACCTTACCGACGGATATGTACGTTGGTAATTTCAACTAAGGTAATCCATTGGTAAGTCCGTCGAAAATTCAACTATTTTTTGTTTACTGTTACCGACGCTCCCTGTCGTCGGTTTATTTGTCGATAAACCATGTTTTTCGATGAAAAATTATTCGTCAATTTTTATCCGTCGATAAACAGTGTTTTTCTTCTATGAACTTAGTGAATATAATATGACAAATTTTAATTTCTGCTTCTAACTCAATATACAAGTCTTTGGAAAGTAGAATCAAGTGTATGATGGTAATAACGCATAACATGAGATGTTGACTTTTGACTGATAGAGGAATATTTGATTTATAATAGATGTTTAATAAATGCATTGATATTATATTTATTATAATATACGGGTGAAATGTGATTCTAAAAAATTGACTAAAATTTGAGTTGTTTATTTTGTTTGACATATTTTTGCTTCAATGTCAATTGAGAAAATTTGGTACATAATTTTTTTAAAATAATTAGATTAAAAATATTATATTCATTATTATTTTTTAATTTTGAAAACCAAAATCTATCAAAATTTTGGACATGATCGCCCGAGAACTAAAGATGTATTTAAGATATAAGAACAAAATATAATTAAAAAGATTATAACTTTTTTTTTGGGTTGAAGTGAAAAGAAAAAGTAGTATACAGAATCAGTGATGAAAAATAAACAGATAAGTTTTTCGTTTAAATTATAAAAAATTGTGATGTTATCTTGCGAAGTATTTGAGTATTGGGTAAAGTTCCAACACAAATTTGATTAAATAGTACTCCTCAATGAATATTGAAATTGCATTTTCAAAACTATTAAAAATATGACTACATATAACTCAGGAATTGGGAAAGTTGAAATTAGAGAAATCAATTAGAAGGAAAGTCTTAACCATTAAAATTTAAAATAAGAACCAAGGCAAAATTTATTAATTTAATTATAGAGAAAAGAGAATAAGTACCTGAGGTGAATGACTTTTTCAAAGTGCCTGAAATAATATGGATATCATGTTGAAATGAATTCATTTGTGATAGAACACGTCAATGATTTAAAAGGAGATTAAAATAACAAAATTTAGAATATATATATATATATATATATATA
>Ga0214544_1010845_pt1 | contig 13088 bp, 17 predicted proteins | sample CNSS3metaG_FD_160074 | JGI IMG/M metagenome (GOLD analysis project Ga0214544, IMG submission 160074) | Root nodule microbial communities from cowpea collected in UCLA plant growth center, Los Angeles, California, USA - CNSS3 | ecosystem: Host-associated > Plants > Roots > Nodule | place: USA...
ACTAGTATGAGACCCGTGCGTACGCACGGGCCTTTTTTTGTTTTTTTGTTATTGCTGTGTTGTGTGTTTTGGGTTTGGGATATTGTTATTCTATTGATCGATACAATTTTAATTTATATTTGAAACAGTTATAGGGAAATCTAATATAACAAAATACTGTTTTAAAAAACGTACTTAAAAAAGCGCTGTGTTTTTCCAAAATAATAAAAAACTGAAAGGGAAAATATGTGAGATATAGTAATAATTAATTTTGTTGAAAAAATATGTGGGTTTTTGGCGGCAATGCATATTCCGAAAAATTCAGAGGGTCTTTTTGTATCTCTGCAAAGACTGCATTGCAATTTCCATTTGCCTTTTCAGTTTCCGAAAAATTCCGAGGGTCTTTTCGTATCTCTGCAAAGACTGCATTGCAGATTTAATTTGCCTTTTCAGTTTCGTGTAGTGTTTACTCTCAGTGCTTTGGTTTTCCATTTTTACGTTTCTGAATCAGAAGATCGGGTGCCCTACAGACTTCCATTTTCATCTGCTTGCATGGAGGACAAAGGTGCAAAACGCTTTAGCTTTAACAACTTTTTCCAGAACTCCATAATGTTTATGGATCGTAGACAGGTTTGTGTTTATAGTTTCGGTATTTGAATTTCGTTTTGCTGTATAATTTCTTGGCCACCTTAATATCATCATCGATTCGTCCCTGTAGCCGTTTCTCTTATAAAGATCGCATCTTTTTGGGTTTTTGAATCAGCCTTAAAGTCTGGGTAATATGTTTTTCAGGAGTTTTTAGATTTTGACGAAGGGTTCTTTTTGGAATGGGCTGATACGTTGCTTATAGGAACAAATTTTTTCTCAGATCCGAGGGGAAACGTTTTTAACATTGAGTTTGAGGAAAGGCTTTTGGCCGACAGGAAGTTTGTCGGTGGAACTCAAATTTTAGATTTTTATGGTATAGATGATGCTGCATATATATGCACCCTGTATTGCGGTGATCGATATTTTAGGTTAAGAGTATTTGACGTACACTGGAAGGAAGTACGTTATCCTGCTGTAGGGAATTCAGGAGCATCGCGAAAACTATGTAAACTTTCATGCTCACCTAGGTTCTTCCAATGTTTTCGACTGATGGTGGATACATCAAAGGTAAGAATTTTCATACTTCTTAAATATTATTTCGTTGTATTGTAGGTAATGTCGGTTTTTTTTTTAATGTTTGTCAACAGCTATTCATAGTTTTGCCAGAGGAGTTTCGAATGTTTTGTCAAGATGATCTCAAACTGGACTCCAAGGTGCAACTGTATGATCCCCTATACAAAAAGTTCGAGTTCTTTGTGGACATCAATATAGATGGCTGTTTTGTTTTGTTTAGTTTCTTGGAGTTTTATAAGTATTATGGATTGAATAGCAATTTTTACGTACATTTTAGTTATGTAGGAAACAATGTTTTTGTTTATAAGATTTACTTGGCTGAAGGAACACAAATATTGTATGAGAGGGTTTCATCTGAACCGTTGAACAATGATGGTAATACTTCGACTGGTAATGGAAATCACAACTTGACAAAGAAGCTAAGTCAATATGATGTTGAATCTTCATGTCTGGTATGCAACTTCTTTATTGTTTTAATTTAATCTTTGAATTTTCGTTTTGCTGGTTTGTCTAAATTAATTTCATTGTGTTACAGTATCTGCACTCAAATTTTGCTAAACAGTTCTTGGATAAGGATAGGAAGAGATACTTCATTACCAATGAGACCTGCAGACGCTGGCCTTGCAGAATTCGATGGACTGGAAGAACTTGTTATGAATGCTATATCACATGTGGGTGGAAAAGATTCTGCAAAGACAATCTGTTGGTTGCTGGTGATATCATTCAATTTGCAATGGACACTGAGAAGAAAAATGTAATCCATGTAGTTAAGGTTTAGACTGTAAAACCTTCTGCAGTAGTTTTAATGTAGTAGTTTGAACAACTGGAATACTTTAGCATGTTTTAACCGTACATCTATATATTTTATTAAGTATTCTACTATTTTATTTCTTGTGTTAGTATTGTGTGCTCAATATTGTTAATATTTTTATCCGTACTTATATTTTTGTTTTTATATCCGTTATTGAATTTTCTTAGTCGATGATGAATTGGTCTTTAATAAGCTATGACATCCAAGTTTAATTGTTATTTTGTTTCAACAATGACGTACAAAACTATTACCAACTTTTTAAAAAAATTTCAATTACTCAAGTTGGGTATAATTTGAATTAAAAATTTACAAACATATGATTATCATTACAACAGATGTTGATCCATAAATTTTAACAAAGAATTATTGACCGCTGGTTTGTACATATTGGTAATGGTTTTTATTGTTATTGGTCCATAAATTGGTGTAAAACATGTTATTTGGAACCGTGTAATAGGCTCTTGTACAATTATACTGGGAGATATACATTTATATTCACCACTCATCTTCGGATTTGAAAATATATCAAATCCATTCGTTTGTTTCGGGGTTCGTATCATAACGCCGTTAGGTTGAAGATATTCTGTTATGTAGTTTTAATTAATATAAATATTTTACCGTGACGTTGTTATGTAATGGAGGTGCATAAATCAATTAACGTGGTGTTGTAAGTTAAGTTAACGATGAGTTGGTGGATGAGTTGGTTTTGTCTTAAATATAGCTTTGCATATGTGGAGTAATGGTAGAAAGCAATGGTAGAGCTTCGCGGTTTCGATATTGCTTCGTACAATCGTTCATCAAATTCAGCTTGTATGAAGAAAGCAGAAATGGGACCAGAGAACAAAATATGCATCGATCTGGGTAAGAATTACTCTTCCATCACTGTGATCTAGCTATGAAATTGGGCGTAATGAAAAATTTTTAAATTTGTCTTTAAAGTTTCATGAATAAGATAATTACCCACTCTGTCGATCGTTATTGGATTTAACAAATCAAGTGTATACGAAATCAGTTTCTTAATCTGGTATCTAACAACGCGATTTCTAATTTCCAGCATCGACCACGGGTAGACGTTTCACGCATCATTGGCCTGTTTGGATGTATCTCCAAAGAAAGTAAGTTTCTACTACAATGGTTAACAATATGTCATACTATATCATAGTGCTGGACAAAATAATTTGAAATTAATAACAAAAGATTGCCAAGCTATACATTTTGGAACACTTCTTTGTAAACAACATTTGTTGTTTTGCTGCAGCTTTTGTTGTCATTGTCATGGATTAAGATCTTTAATCCAGATTTACTCTGAACTCTAGAAACTGCAACGTAGAGCTGACCGTGGCTAAATACGGGTGTCGGCAAATACAATCCGACAAAACCTAGTGACTGTCCTTGAGATTTGTTTATTGTCATTGCATATGAAAGCATAATGGGAAATTGCTTTCTAATTAGCTTAAATGGCCATGGGGACTGGGACGGAGACATTGACATTCGGGGAATATAAATTTCTTCACCATCCTTGTTACCTGTTATCAATTTAGCACCTATGACATGGTTTGCAAGCCTGGTGACAATCAATCTGCTTCCATTGCATAATCCTGTAGCTTGGTCCAAGTTTCTCATGAGCATTATAGGTACTCCAATCTTTAGTTTGATCTTATGGTTAGGAAGTCCAGACATACTGAGTGAATTTAGGAACTCAGAGGTTATATTGCTATAAGCATCACTTGAAGCGGATTCATCCACTGAATCAGAGCTAAGATATTCTTTTTCTTCTCCTGCGAACAATTGTTAGATATAATAATAAGACTATTATTAATACCGATCTTTCCAACATGTACCATTATAAATTCATGATCTCCATTGGCATACCTGGAATTAGTGATAGCATGTATTCATTGATTTGATTGACAATCTCAATTCTACTTGCTAATATTGCTCTGGGCTGCAGAAATGATTCTTCTGTGTACTTGTGAATTAAATCTGGATATGTTGTATTCACAATTGCTTCTATGGGATCATTGAACTCTGAAATCAGAAATTCTTTGGGTATTTCGACTTCTACTAAACCGTCATTTGGTTCTTCTAACTTACCATCCCCAATTTTAACAATCCAATCCGAGAATTCCTGAATCTCAGAAGCAGTACTACCTTGTAAACCTGGTTGTTGCAGACGCATATTTTTGGTCAATGTTAGAACTTCACAGTGATCCCAAAGATAAGACGCATTGATTGTAGAATTTACAATATCAGACCTGCTACCTCCAGGGATAACAGGAAGGATTTGCCTAAAGTCACCTCCGAATAGTATCACTTTTCCACCAAAAACAGCATTCTCTTTCGTCATACCACCCATTATGTCATTCAAAGTTCTATCTAATGCTTCAAAACAATATTTGTGTGCCATTGGAGCTTCGTCCCAAATAATAAGTTCAGCTTTCTTTAACAATTCCGAAGCTTCAGATCCTTGTTCGATATTGCAAACTGAATTATCTAATGTTGGTACTGGAATCTTAAATTTAGAATGTGCTGTTCGTCCTCCTGGTAGTAATAGAGAAGCTATTCCACTTGAAGCAACTGTCAGTACAATTTTTCCTTCAGAACGAAATGCAGCTGACAACGTTCTCCACATGAAAGTTTTTCCAGTTCCACCATATCCATATAGAAAGAATACTCCTCCTTGTTTATTTAGAACGGCCTTACTAACCTTTTCAAAAATTTGCTTTTGTTCAGCTGAAAGGGATTGTTATGACAGTTGTTAAATAATGTCATTTTCATTTAAAGTAATACAATAAGAAAGAACATAGCTTCTAAACCTGTCATTGATCTTAAGTTGGATTGGAACAATTGTCGTTGCTCAGCAATGTTGTAATTCAGTTCTGCATAAATAAGCCTATTTCCACAATTTTGAACAACAAAATCATTTGGGTATGGCATGGTTGGGAAGAATTTTAAAGTGCTTCTATTCTCTTCAAGCAATTTCTCTATCTCGATCAAAGTCAGGTTTTGGAGCATTTCTGTTGCAATGGTTAAATCTGCGTACAAATAATTTTTAGAATATATTGTTACATTGGAATAGACAATCTCGTTACCCAATTCATGTGCAAATACACAAAATAGATATAACCTGCAATTCCGGAAATATTTCTCTCACGATACAAAATTCCATCTGCAAGCCACTCCCATGTTTTGTTCCATAGATCTTCTGGATGATTAACGCTATTCGACAGCAATATAGTAACGAATAGTTTCCTAAGATAATATCCGGAACCCCAATCTTTTGCTTCTCTCATAGCTTCAACATATTCTGTATCATCTGTTAAAATTCCTAGAGCTAAGCAAGCTTCTCTAAATGTAGAATGTTACATTGTTAACTGTTCTTATATCTATGTACGATGTTGGACCTTTTACATGGGTTAGCATTCTCCTAAGATAAAACACTTCACCAGTACTTGGAGGTACCCAAATTAGCCTTCCAATAGTATTTCCTCTTTTCCTTGGTTTCCAACATCTATCTTTCTTTACATAAACAAATTTGGAAACGAATTCAGCATATGTTAACTTTCTGGCTTCTGCATATTTCTTATTACATTCCATCCAGCCTGTAAACATTGATTCTGAAACTGTTGCTTTTCCCACAATATCATCCATTTGGTCATCATCATTAAAGTACACTGCCTGTTCTCCCGGTAGATGAAAAAACAATCTTTCTACTGCTGGATTTCGTCCATGAACGGGGAACGAAAATATTCTCCAACATGCCTCGCATGGAGATACGTATCTGCAGTCCAGATATTGTTTGATTTCATCTACTGCTTGTGTATTAAAATTTCCGTCGTTCTGCTGTGGAACTATGGCAGCTGTTATTCTGTCGTAACCTTTGTTGATATACTTAAATAAGTACTTGATCGAAGTACTGCGATTACACCATTCCACATTTATATGTGCTTGGTACTTAAGAAGTAGTTCAGGGTTATAAGGGACCACAGAACGGTTATCAAGGCAAACACCATTCTTTGTCACAGTTGATGAATCGTTCCTTCTTCGATAATGTGGATATCCATCTTCTGATACACTGGTGGTGTTCTGAAAGTTTTTTGGATATAGGCGCGAGCATTTTCCATTTTTCATGCAAGGCAAGGATCTGTTTATAGTACCACAAGGACCGTGTATCATGTGATCTAGAACACATTGATGCAGTTCAGGACATGTAATTGGACACGGGATTTCAGCAGAGATGACTTTGTCAATATCATCAGGAGTTGGGTATTTACTGCTCGGATGCAAAAAGATGAGCAAGTGTGCATGTGGTAGGCCGCGCTTTTGAAATTCTATAGTATATATGACTACAAAATAATCACAGAACAATTAGTATAATAGAATTATATCATTATTCATATAAGAGATAACTTACATGCAATAGTTCGGCCCAATAAATGATTCTTCGTTAGATCTATGAGAAGTTGTTCGAATTTAATCTTGAACACCCTTGAAACTATATCAGGACGATCGGTTGACGACAACTTTAACTTTTTCAATGCTCTAGTAATTTCTGGCCATTTAGGATTGCACGTGAAAGTTATGAAGAGATCTGGAAATCCCAGAAAACTACAAATAGCCATTCCATCAAAATACAGTTGGTCCATAAATCTTCTGCTACCAATAAAAGATGAAGGAAGAACAACCCTCTTTCCTTGTTGTGATCCCTTACTTTGTGAATTATCCGAGGCTTGACGGATGTTATTATATTTATCAACCCTTAACTTAGATTGATTATATTTAATGAATGACAATCTTTCGGATTCCATCATTGTATATCCATCAACAATGAATTGTTGAAAAAGTCGTCTAGATGTAAGCAAAGTTAATGCTTCTGAGTGTCTTGTTTGCAACCTGAAACAAAACCACTCCCTAATTGTCAATCTATTTCTTTTCTGGATGATTCCTGGTCTATCACGATGACTGACATCATGTCTATATCCATCTTCCCCATATGGGAATAGTAAAGGATATTGAAACCCTAGGTAGCTTGTGTGCAATTCATTTATTCTTTGTAATTTGCCGGATTGCTTTTCCATTATGATGTCTCTACCTGAAGCAGTATCAACATCTCCAACAATAAGGGCTGCAACTTCTGAAACATTGGGAACATTATATATCCTTCCATCTTTTGTCCTATCTGCAATAAGTCTCAATTTCAAATCATCAAATGGTTGGTTCCTATATCTATCCCTTGCCATTCTAAATGATTTAGCATGAACATTGAACTCATCGAGCATCTTTTTTAATTTGCTGACAATTTCCAAATCGATATCATCTTGATTCCTGAAAAGAATAAGAGGTAATATAAGTACTTGTTGAGGTTCGTTTAAGTTGTATAGAAAAAACTTTTCATGTACCTTAATGATTCCATTCTGTTTTGAACTTCATTTTCGGTGTCGTAAATATATAGTTGTGCAAACTTTGGAAGCCCACCGGGTACTGGTAAAAGGCTCCCAATTCTATGACAAGATTGACCTTGGATTCTTAAATTGGGCGGTCCTTTTCCATTATTAAAAGTTCTGTCAACTTTAGCTCCAGGAGATGTAAAGGCAAACATCATATTGTATGTCCTTATATGACTTTGATAATTCTTGCTTTCTTTGGATTCATTGTCAAATAACAGACGTTTCAAAACAATTGGTGGTTCTTTTAGAATTGGTAGTTGAACTTTACCATTACCGCAACACAAATGGAAAGTCGGACTTACACATCTCCTGGTCTTGTTAATCCTTTCCTCGTACCACATGTACGCCTTGCATTCCCTGCATATGAATGTCGGATCTCCAATGTCTGCGTACACTGTGTATATTCAAATATACTTCTAGTAAATGAACTAAAATATACTAATAATAAAAATTATAGGTACTATATAAAATCTTATCTGGGATTCATGGGCTGTTCGATTTCCCAATCTTGTGCTATAGAGTCATGTTCCATGTCTTCGTTCCGCTCAGGTGATGAATCTGAAAAAGCTCATTCGTATATGTCAAACATATATTCAAAATTCAAAATTTCAACAGTCTATAAATAATATACTACCAATTTAGAAAGTATTACCTCTAACGATATTCTCAATCCGGGTACTTGTACTCTGATGTAGTCCAACATCTTGTACTATAGCATGTGCTGATGTCTCATATGTTGAACTTTGACGAAACTCTGATGAAAACTCGTTTGCAACTTGAAACTTCTGAAGCAGATTTTGGCGATGAGAAGTGTCATTATGAAATCTAAAGCTCATAGCATTAGTTTTCCTTTGAAGTGGTTCTTCATTATAATTTCCTTGAATATAGTTATTTGGTTTAATCTGGCGATTGAAGAAATCGATCATTGTAATATCAGACAGTGGTGTAGAGTTCCTTTTCCTTCGATGATCGTCATCATGTACATCTCTATGATTCCTTTTCATTTTCTTTTCTTTGAGCATCATCTTTCTTTTCAGTCTTGCATTCGCACAACATGCATTGGACTCCATCATCAAACTGTTACTGAAACAATTATCACAAATTATATTTGTATTGCATAACGAATTTCAAGCCAAAAACAATATTTGTCTTAACATTGACGAATTAAAAACTTCTCCCACTTCATTAGAAGAACACAAAGCATGTAACAATGATATAGAAATAAAAAATAATAATAGTACAACAACACATTGTACCTCAAACTTCATGTAGTTGATTACTGGATTTTGTTTTTCCTATAACTCCTCTTAGTTTAAGTCTTTGATATAGCTGAAGCTTTGTGTCAAAATATCTTAGATGAGGGAAAATAAAAAATGCGCGCCAAATTAATATTATTTGTTTACTTTATTGCATTTAATCCTTTATTATCGAAATGATTGATTGTATAGGATGGGGAAGTTGAATCCCTAAAAGGTATTCTGCATGTACTTCATTCATCTAAATGTCTACATCTATTAATGATCGTTTTCTTTATTTAAGCAATTTTTTATAAATAAGTTCAAAAGTAATCATGCTTGGCGTAGAACCTTCCATCCGACGAGTTTGAAGTTGTTTCAGACTTATATAAAGTCGGTTACTATTCATTTCTGCACCAACCAAATTTTCAAGTTGTCCAAAAAACTTTCGAACTTCACCAACCAAATATTATGAAATGTCGACTTCTCAGGCAAACCAAACCAATCCTGCAAGACGTTATTCCTTCAAGAATTGGTTCCAGAGTTCACTCCACTTGGTATTTCCAACATGGGTAAGTATTGAAGTTGTGGTTTAACTTTTCTTCATGAATATTTTTAGATTTCGGGTAAAGATTGAAACTTTCATCAAGTTATCATCTTCTACACTGTAAATACATAGATTTTTTCTAAAAAAATCCTTCCTTGCTATATACAATTCTTCGGTTCTTTATAAAGATGAATAAAAAAGATGACTTGTTTTGGTTTCGAAACTGTTGGGCAGGAATTCCTTCGTTTTGATGAAACTTTCTTTGACTACTGGGGACAACATATGGAGATGGGGACAAACTACTTTCGTGATCCGGTAGGAAACTATCTTATGCTTGAATTTGAAGAGTCTTTCATGCAAAATCGAAGCTTTCGTATAGCACGGGAAATTTCAAATTTTTATAACTTGGATGATCTATACTGGCTTGGGATACTATACTGTGGACACTGTTACTTTCAGATTCGTATTTTCAGTTTGGCTATGAAGGAAATAGAGTATCCTGCTCCGAGACTGCTTCCTAATCCCCAACAACCTTTGTCTTCTTCGAGGTTTTTCACTTGCTTTAAATCCGAACTATTGCTGCCTCAGGTATATTTTAACGTTGATATAACTTGATCTTTGTTTCTTAGGCTAGTCATTAATTATACTTTTAAACTGGTGCAGACATGCATTAAGTTGGAATATGCCTTTGTTATTTTTTGGGCACATGAATTGGACTATGACAACATTCAACTAATTGATCCACGTCAGAAGAAACATGATGTTCGTATACACAAGTCGGTAAATGCAGACTTGATTATAGAGAAAGGGGTGTTAGAGATGGTTCAATATTTCAACGTCAAGGAAAACAAAATCATACATATGAGTTATGTTGACAGAAATACGTTTTTATTTAGGCTTTTTTCATCTGACGGAATTGAAATTAATTATGCTCCTGAAGTCGTCAACATTAGTAACCATGATACACATCTCGGAGACTATGACCCTGCAGATTTTTACTACTCAATGGCCAAATGCTTATCTGAAAATGATACCAAATCATCATCACTGGTATATAATTTTTGACCTTAGATGTTATAGTGCAATGTATTTTCATGTGTTCTAATTATAACTACCCACTTGATTTTCTTTCAGTACTTGGAATCCGAATTTGCAGCAAAAGCTCTTGTTAGGAACAGGACACGATACATATTGGTCAATTCAGAAGGTGATTGTTGGCCTTGTACAATTCGAAGATCGGGAAGAACGAACAAAGAATGCTACTTAAGTTGTGGGTGGAAAGAATTCTGCAAGGAGAACAAATTAAAGGAAGGAACCATAATAAGACTTGGTGTAGATAAGGAACAATCGAATTTTATCTATGTAATGGAGATAAAAGTATAGCCTTTGTATTCGGTACTTTGTTTTGTCCAAGAATTAACCACAATAGTATTCGTAGGTCCATCAGAAGAACGACAATGTTTTTGATATATATATCTGTTAACAAATGTTTCTTATCGTTTGTCGTTCTATATATGTATAAACATCTAATTTGTCGTTCTATAGAATTTTTATTTACTACTAATTCTATCTATAATTACGTTGGTTATTCTTATACTTTGAATCTCTTCATGCATACAATAATGTTACCACCATAGTTCGACCTTGTACACGACAAATAGTATAATACAACAATAAATTCACACAGCCTTAAGCGAATAAGTTGATTGAATATCAATTTCAATATACGAAGAAATAGCTAAATTTAGAACGGAACTTAGAATTTTGATGTGCAATAGTCAATAATATAATTTACATAATAATATAGTAGGTAAACATACTATTTGGTAAACATAGTTCGTGGATAACATAATACAACGATGGTATACTCAAAAGAAATAACTGTCCCGAAATCCAAATCTAGATTATGATTTCCAAAATACAGGACACCATCAGCAACTTTGATCACCACGACATCAAAATCCATATGTATTTACAAACTTCACTGGTCAACCTTACAGCTTCTCCTGTTTCATCCGCTTTTTAGTTTTGGACCTAGAAAATTCTGCACTTGGAATATCATCCAGATGGTCACAATCAACCTCAAAGTCGAACAACAGTTCCTTGGTAGGGGTAACACAGAAGTCAATATAAGGGTCATGATCTGCGGATCCACTCAAAGTCAACTGCATATTCCAAACAATTTTTGATTATATTTATTTTGTGGATTAAAAAAACATCTAAAACTAACATAAGAATAGATTATAAATTACCGTGCACATATCAGCTTCTGTATTTCGTTCAAAACCTGCCTGTTCAAGGATTTCTTTATTCTGCGATTTTAAACATAAAATCCTTAGAACAATCAATAGTACTATAAAAATTATGTATACAGTGACTTTAAACTCTAGATACCTTTCCTGTATGGCATGCACTTTTACTGGAACCACCAGACTTTGATTTGTTCGTGGACCCATCAGATGATTTGGGTTCCTTTGTGGATACAAGTACAGGTGTGCGACTTGACTCTTCAATCTGTCAAATTCATTCAAGAACTTTTAATAAATTTATAATTATGAAAGAACTACAAAATTTTACCAATTAGACGTACGTTTTTTGTATGACGACCACTTATATTCAGAGCACTTGCTGGAGATTGCGTATTGGGAGCACATATAGCCTTAGGCCTCGACTCTTTGGCCTATGATTCACCGAAATGAAAACTGTAAAACTCTACAATTAACAAAGTAAAAAAATTGGACATTACAAATAACTTTATCCCATGAGGTGCACTTTTAAAAGAGCCAACTGTTTTTGGTTGGTTATTCCAAACACATATATCTGTTGCCTTACTTGATTTATCCTGTCATTGAAAATCAAAGTACTAAAAACATAATCTCAAACTAACTTATTGCATCACCAAATCATAATCAAGAGAATGACCTCCTCTATTTCGGGTCCCTCTTTGGAGTTTGCTTCGTGACTCGAATCAGATGTACCTTCAGCACTGTTGTCCTTAATCTACATATAATAATAGTAAAAAAATCATCCAATAAAGGATAAGTCAAACACATAAATTCTCTTGGTACAATATACCAACCTACCATCTTAGGGTCAAGTTTACTTCTAATTGAAGCAATAGTTTCAGGATTGGTAGAAGCTTTCATTACAGAGGAAGATCTGTTACTTGGTTGAACTCTAACCTTAAAAGCAAGAGTACATCCTAGCAAAGCATCTAAATCCTCTGGAAAACATTTCGGATCATCTTCACCATCCTAAAAAAAATAAAATGCAATCTTACACATCCATTTAGTGAAACAATTGACAAACAAAGTAATACCACCTCAATCATCTTATTCATCAATTCAAGAGCTGATACACCAATCAAATTAGTACAGTCTTGATCCCACATTACAAAATTTGTGTAACTGTTCCCATCTGTAACCTGTAATTCTAACTTATATCTGAACCAAAAAGATTTAGTTATTTAATAACATAATATTGCTGTAAACATGAAAAATATCAAAAATATAAATACAAACCTAATTCCATGTTTTTCATTATCAAACCCACAAAGAATACACTTAAAAGGACCTACTTCATCAGTCTTCTTCCTGCAACTATTGCATACTGGATAACACCATCCATCATTACCCAAATTAAACTTTACAGTATTTGCAACCGTAACACAATATTGTTCCTATTAAAAAAAACAAACTTATATCAACAAATAAATCATAAAATCAACACAAAAATTACAAAAAAACAAAATAACTTACGGATTACCTCTTTCATACATGTGATTTCAGATATCGTACGCACAACAGCTTTATACATAAATTTCTCATGTTCACTATACTGGGACGGTGAACTCAATTGGCTACACTCTTGACTCGGATTAACTTCATTGCCAAAACGTCTATAAGTAG
>Ga0214544_1010848_pt1 | contig 13085 bp, 11 predicted proteins | sample CNSS3metaG_FD_160074 | JGI IMG/M metagenome (GOLD analysis project Ga0214544, IMG submission 160074) | Root nodule microbial communities from cowpea collected in UCLA plant growth center, Los Angeles, California, USA - CNSS3 | ecosystem: Host-associated > Plants > Roots > Nodule | place: USA...
AAAAAAATATATAAAAAAAAAAAATGATTTAAATAAAAAAAAAAAAAAAATAAATATATAAAAAAAAATATATATATATATATATATATATATATATATATATATATATATATAGTTATTTAATTAATTAGGAATATTTTAATAATTTGAACGGGGACGGGTAATATGGCGGGGATATGTACATCCCCATACCCAATTGAAAAAGTCGGGGATTCCCCATACCCATACCCATACCCAATCAATGTGGGGATTCCCCGTCAAAACGGGAACGGGTTCGGGCAATACCCACAAGGACGAGTTTATTTGTCATCTCTAATCAGGGGTTTGCTAAAGAAACCCCGATAAATTTGAATCTTTCCTTATTTTTTTTCATTTTCCATTTTTTTATAATATTTTAAAATTTTAATTAGACGTACTTTCTCGTTTTCATTGTGACAATCTTACTTAGGAAAGAAGGAGACCCTTATCCACCGATGTTCCACCATCGTTCTCAGGTGGGATTCGGGGGGGTCCTCCATTCTTCTTCTACACTATAATCTACAGAGCTTTTTTTACTCTCCCCTTTTCACATACAACACGAGTACATCTTCATCATCTTCCACCATTACTCTTGTCCTTCACCTTTCAGACTAGGTGCGGCTCGCACGAGAAGAAGAATGAGAGGTTTGGAGCGCAGTGAAGGCCGGCGACGCTTCTGGTAGCGATTGGTGGCATCGTTGGCGGCTCTGACGGATTGGGAAGCTTGCGAGGTCGTGACCTTGGGGCTGGAGAGAATGACTCGTGTTTGGAGTACCAGATGCGATTAAAGAAGCATTCGCGCACGGAAGGTTGAAGGAAAAAACGGCAATGAGAACGCCGGCGGCCTTCAACGGTGGCCGGCGTCGTCGACGCAGGTCATGGCCTGTCATGTGATGGAGGTGGTGCCCGGGTGGGCGGCAACGAGTGAGAGGGTCCTTGGTTGGGTGAGAAAGACGTGGCCATGTGATGGAGGGTGATGTTGTTGTGGTTCGAGCATATGGAGAAGAAGAAACCCTTGCAGGTTTCTATTTGTGAAGAAGATGAACCCCACGCTTGTTGGGTTTTTTGAACATTAAGGATATTAACACTCGGCCTGGAATGGTTTCCGCACCCCCAATGCCACTGATTACACCTTCATCTTTTGAATTTTCGAACTGGGCCATCAGTACTCTTCGCACCTTTGGTTCTATTCTTCACACTCCAAATCCATTGGTTTTCTTTGCTTGTTGGGGATGATTTTGTTTTACTTCAAACACCCTCATGATTGTTAACCACGCACCCCCTATTTCTTTGTTTATTGTTTTGGGTTGTTTTTCTGTTTACTTGTTGCACCTTCACATTTACTACACACCTAACGATATTTGCTCACTGTACCAGCATTTTTACTAACCTCACAACCTATTTGTATTTATCTCCTATTTTGGGCTTTTTTCTTTTTATTCTACTTCATGTACCTCCCACTAATTACTCATGCACTCTCATATTTTATTTTTCAATTTTATCCTTCTTAGTTAAATTTTACCTTTTTTTTAAATAGAAAATTATAAAAATTACAAAAAATAGAAAAATTCTTAAAAATGAAAAACGTTCTTTTTACTTTATTGTGTTTGTTCGGTCGCCCGCATCGCGTGACACTTATTTTCTAAAAAATACCAAAAATAGTTCTCTTTCTCTTTTGGTGTTTGTTCGACCGCTCGCATCGTGTGACACATATTTCAAGTACTCCAAAAATTTCAAAAAAATATAAAATTTTCAAAATATAAAAATATCAAGATTTCCAAACAAAAAAAGGTCGTTTTTTAAGAACTACGTGATCCTTGATTCTCCAGTGTGAGATACGTAGGAGCAAGGGCAGTCCTTGTCAGGTTCACCTCCAAAAAATTAAATCATTTTCCAAATCGTTTCTCTTAAAGAACTACGTAACCTTGATTTGTCATCTTTAATGAGAATACGTAGGACCAAGGTCAATTCTTGTCGGGTCCAAAAATTTAAAAAAATATTTTTGTTTCTTTTTAGCTTTTTTTGTCTTATTATTTCTTTTAGGGGACAATTAACATTTTGAAAACCACATCGACTTTGCATTTTTAATTAAAGGTACCGCCCTTGGACGGGCGCGTAGGGTGCTAACACCTTCCCTACGCGTAAGCGACTCCCGGATCCAAAATTTGGTTTTTCGCAGACTTTCTTTATTTTATGGTTTTCCATAGGTTTCCAAAAATAATTGTGGTGGCAACTCCCAATATCTTTTTAAACCCGTTTTATTTTTCGGTTCGCCTTCCAGTCGCAATTTCGATTGCGACAGTTGGCGACTCCACTGGGGAAGCTAGAAAGTCAAGCCATTTAATTAGATATGCAAACTTGATGTGGTTTTTCCTTATGTTTTCTTTTCTCTTTCATTTTATTTGTTTATTATTGTCTTTATTTGCATGTGTATATATTTGTCTCTTGGAATAATTGTTTGTGAATTATTTTGCTTATTTGTTACATATCTGTCTGGGAAAAAAATTTTGGCTATTTTGCATGTGGGGTTATGGTATGCATCACTCTCTCTCCACACACACATTGTGCATATCATGAGTGGGGCCTTATACCCGGGTCTGTGTAACTTAGAATTAGAGGGGATTGTGTAGCGATGCCACAATGGATGAACTTCCCAAGTGGTCATTGTGAGAACCCCAGCTAGAGTTTTGCTTGTTTCCTAGGTACTCTCACTCCTTGTTGTATACCAATTGTTGTGGGAAATATCATGAAATGGGCCATAGCTCTAGTGACCTCGATCTTTAAGTTTAGGGAACCATCCTGGTGAGCGCATGTACTTTACCTTAGATCCATTAGGCGTTAAACCTCTGTTAAGGCACAAAGGGAGATTACTTGCTTTAATCCTCACCTTTTGTGTGCATAATGTACATATGAATAAGTGCCTATTGAGGCACAATCATGCATAGCATTTTTATATCATACATCATATCTCATGAAAATAGGCGCCTCTCGAGGCGTGAACATGCATTTCACTATGTTACTTTACATATCATGCATGGTGTTTTCAAATAAGTGTATCACATTTCATCATCATATTATGAGAATAAATGCCTCTTGAGGCACATGCATTACATCTCATGTAGGTTTTTTCAATTGGTTGCATATCATGCATGGTGCTCTTCAATCACATCGACATACGAGTTAGTAAGTACCTCTTGGGCACAAACTTGCGTTGCAGTCAATTGTTGTTTTAATACATAACACGTATCTCATCTCATACGAATAAAGGGTGTCTCTAAGAATGGACAGAAAGAAATAAAATAAGATTGTCACATTTCGAGTCACTTGTTTTTCTCGCAAATCGTCAAATTCACTTCTTTTTAAAAAAAAGAATAATGGGGTGGCACATTCTCTCAGAGTCAAATGTTTAATTTAAGAACAATGACTTGTTTCTTTTTGAGACATTTGTGTGCGCATTTTTGAAAACATCCATCCTCCGGCTTTCCTAGAGTGAAGGATTTGCCTTGTCAGCACTGACGGTAGCCAAATTGATAAACACAATCGTTACGCTGGGTAGATTTGACTAGTTTATCATTACCTACACTGGTTGGGTGGTCCCTGATTCCGTCGAGACAAAAACAAAAGAATTTCAAAAAAAAAAGAAAAACAAAAGAAAGGAAAAACGAAGTAGAAGATAAAGTTCGCTAGACTGAAAACCTAAGAGGGCAGTTTAGGAAAAAAAGGACAAAACATTCTTTGATCAAATCAGTAGGTTGAATGAATAGATAATGTTTGATATCATATCTTTTGAAGTATTTGTCTAATCTGCATAACATGATATTTTCAGACTCACCTTTTTTTTTCATTACCTTTCCGCCATAAAGCCTACTTCTTTTATTCCATGGAGGACCAACATGAAAGGAGCAACCTATCCTAGGCAAGTTGTGAGCAAATCTCTTAACATGAAAATAAAAATAAAAGATGCATGCTAAACTGAAAACCTGAAAGCGTGGTTTAAAAAAATAAATAAAGAAATTGAAAAAAAAAAAGATGATGTTTTGAGATTTGCTAAGAAAGTTTTTTGATTCACATTTGCCAAAGCTCCTTAAAATAGGCATGATTAATCAATTAGATAAGGGGCATCCTCCTTTGTCTTTTCATTCTCACCCTCTTCATGGATCTCATCTTCATTTCTTACCATATCCTCTACTCACAACCTAAACCTTGTCCAACCTTTGCATACAATTGTTGAACCTTTTTCTCCAAAATCCAAACTGGGGCAGTTGCATCATTTTACCATTTGTATGACCATTCATTTATCAAAAGAAAGGGCAACTTCACCTTAATAATCATGGTTACACTAGGGCCAACGTCTAGAGTCCCCACCACATTTCAACCTTTTCATGCCTTATCATAATTGGGGCAGACCAAACACAATTTGTGCGTCAATCTAGGTCCTCAAATAAGGAAAACTTTGGAAGTCCCCATCTTTTTTTTCAACCTCTTCATAAGTGGGGCAGTGTGTCAATCCAAATCCTCAAATAAGGGAATCTTTCTTTGTCCCCATCATTTTTTTAACCTCTTTGTTCCTTCTCGACCAGGGCAGTGTGTCAATCCAGATCCTCAAATCAGAGAAACCTTTGAAGTTTCCTCCTTTTTTCTAATCCTTTCTTCAATAAACTAGGGCAAGTTAAACATATTTTGTGCCCTTATGCAAATCCATACTCTCACACTGAACAAACTTTTGAAGTCCCTATCATTTTCTTTATGTCATCAACAGATGGGGAAAGCCCAAACATATGGTGCCCTGATACCAAATCAAACTAGGCCAACTCCCTAGTCAGTCCTCGTCATCTCGTCCAACCCCTTCTAAGCCATTGGAAATTTTATGCATGTTATTTAGATGATGCTTCAAAGAAAATGATACAAAAATAAAGTTTTTCAATAAACTGATCAAACCAAAGAATTGATTTAAAAATAAATAATGTCTCAGGAAGAGGGGAACTCCCTGTTATCTTACCAAAAGCATGGGAAAGGAAAATAAACCAACTAGGCAATTCTTTTAATCCAATCCCTTCCATATCCACTATCTTTTCTAACACAAAACTCATACTTCTTTCAAATTCTTATAGATACGCCAAAATTGAGGTAGCTTTGTGTATCTCATGAGTTTCTCGCCCTAACATTCCGTATCCATATTCTCAAGCACTTGTTCTAAAACACCAAAATTGGGGCAACCTTTTTAGGAACTCTTGTGTTTTTCGCCTTGACATTCACAAATTACTTCTCCTTTAAGGGGTGTGTGAGGAATAACATACCCAGAAGTCCCCACTTTATGCTTGTCTGCAAATTCAGGCAAGTCCACATGAATTTTGCGAAGGAGAAAGTCAAATGTATGATCATTTCAGATGTTGGACCTCGAGATGTGTAACATCCCTCACTTTCATGGAACATTCAAAATCAATGAGTTTGATGATTGCAAATAAAACAATTGACTCAGGCATGCATAGAAAAATCAAAAGACAAGGCACAACCAACCTTTTTCCATCACACATTTAGGTTTTCATGCATATCAGGGTTTCGACACCCTAGTTCTGACATTATGGTTTTAACACCTTGAGTAACAAGAAAATGAAAAAGGGTTGTATATACATTCATCATTCATGATTGGCATAATGACATGCATCTTGCACAAACAACCACAACATATGTTGCCCTCAGTCCAAAAAAAGTCTTTTAGATAAAAGCCCTTTTCATTCATCTGAATGGTTATCGAGTCCTTCTCCTTCAAAAACACAAAAGGATAAACATACATTCATGTTTCCTCCTTCAAATTACAAAATCCTTATCAATAAAGATTTTTCTGGCATATCAGGGTTACGACACCTCGATCCTTGCACCAAGGTTTTAACACCTTGTTTTCTCTTGCACATTAGGGTCACGACACCCTGATCCCTGCACCATGTTTTCTACACCTTGTTTTCTCCTACATATCAAGGTTACGACACCTTGATCCCCGCACCAAGGTTTCGACACCTTGTTTCTCTTTCTTAAGTCGAGGTTTCTACACTCTGCTAAGGTTTTTACACCTTGTTTTCTCCTCTTTAAGTTAAGGTTTCAACACCCTACCAAGGTTTCGGCACCTTGTTTCTCCTCTTTAAAAACATGCTTACCAATGTCTAAACACCTTGTCTAAACACCTTGTCACTTCTCTCTTGCAATCATTACTTTCTTTTCAAAAACTTCATTTCAAAATACTTCGAATTTCATCCTACGTTCTCTATAATAATATGTTTCATGACCGAAAAGAGGACATAGCATGAAAAAAAAAACTTCAAAAAGGCAGAGCATAACACGTTTTTCATCATGCATTCATACATTTCAGGATCTTGATCTCTACAATAATGTTTTGATTCCTTGTGCTTAAAAATAAGAAAACGTGTTTTCTATCATGCATAACCATTTTCATATCATATCATCGTGTCGTGTGTTGACACTTGATTCAAAAAGCAACAGAATCTTGACATCATGACACTAGTGAAAATTTTCATGCATTGTTTCTTCTAAAGGAATCAATTAACAAAAATCATCTTGACATTTCTCAAATTGATGGTCATCTTCATTCATATGAAAAACCTATATATCCTTCAAACTTAGTTTCGTACTTGCCATAAAGCTAACTTTGACTGGCCTCCAAGCTGTGTTTTTTCTAGCCTAAGCTTAGTTTTGTCTAGCTAACCCAGTTTCGCACTGGTCCACCAAACCCAGTTTTATCTAGCCCCTAAGCCTAGTTCCGTATTGGCCCTCCAAGCCAGTTTTATCTGGCCCACGAACCCAAGTTCCGTATTTGGCCCCCCAAGCCTAGTTTTATATGGCCCCTAAGCCTAGTTTCGTACTGACCCCCAAGCACAGTTTTATCTGGCCTAAGCCCAGCTTTGTCTGGCCCACCAATCTAGATTAATCTACCCCACAAAGCCCAAGTCGTCTAGCGTCCTAGGCCAATTGTTCAGAAAAAAAATGCAAAAAATGAAAGTGCAAAAGATTCCCTTTGACATGTTTTGCCATTATCATGCACTTTCATCATATTACATCGTCCATCATACATCATCAATGAAAGTCATTCAAAAAAATTGTTCAAAAAGAGAAAATTTGAAAAAAATTCAATTGGTACAAATATTGTGTACAAGTTTCACCGATGTTAAGCATTCACATGATGTTTGCCAACATGTCAAAATCATCTTCAGGTTCATCCTTTCAGGTATAGACCCTCTCCGATGGAATGGTCATTGTTTTTCTTATGTTTACATCAAGGCCCTCTCCGATGGAATGGTCATTGATTTTCTTATGTTTACATCAAGGTCCTCTCCGATGGAATGATCATTGATTTCTTATGTTTACATCAAGGCCCTCTCCGATGGAATGGTCATTGATTTTCTTATTTTACATCAAGGCCCTCTCCGATGGAATGGTCATTGATTTTCTTATGTTTACATCAAGGCCCTCTCCTATGGAATGATCATTGATTTTCTTATGTTTACATTAAGGCCCTCTCCTATGGAATGGTCATTGATTTTCTTATGTTTACATCAAGGACTTCTCCGATGGAAAGGTCATTGATTTTCTTATGTTTACACCAATGCTCTCTCCAATGAAATGGTTAGTGATTTCTTTCTTGTGTTCTGGATAAGACCTTTTTCTTATGAATGGTTGATTCCATTTTTTACTTTCCGGATCTTGACCCTCTTCGTAGAATTGGTCATCGCATCCCTTCAAATAATTTTTATTCACCCTCTTCCTCATCCTCTTCAAAATTCCGGCGAAATTAGTGTCTCTATCTTTACTTATATTTTACTATTATAATTTGAAAATATCACATTTTCATATTATCTAGTAAAATCTAACTAAAGAGGGGTAGTTGTCAACACCTAATTTCGTCCGGACAAATAAAATGTATTTTCAAAATTAATAAATGAAAAATAAAAAAATAAGAACGTAAAAGATAAAAAAAAGTGAAATAAAATGTAAAAGAGAAAATTAAAATTTTGAAAGAAAATTAATTAGTTAAAAAATAAAAAAAAAGAAAAAAAAGCATGTTTGATACATTATTTTAACCCATTTTAGACTTTATTTTCTCTATCCACACCCCACTTTCTTTTTTTTCACACCATTCCAAAATCTCTCCAATCTCACGGCCCCACACTACTCACAATCTTACCTTGTTTTTCTTTCTTTTTTTCCTTTCTTTTTTTCCTTTTATTTTCTCTCTCTCATCCGTGGGACCCACACTCTCACATACACACCGCTCATTGACTTTCTCACTCACTTTATTCACGTCACACACACCTCCTCACAACATCACTTTTTTATTCTTTTCTTTTCTCTCTCACATCTGTGGGACCCACACTCTCTCACACACATCACTCATTCACTCTTTCACTTACTCTCTCATCTTCTCACACACATTCACCATGTTTTAATATCTATTGCTAATTTTTTGCCATTTTGGATACACTTCTTCTTGCAACGAGCACGTATCACGTTAACTTTAATTTCAAATTTTTCATTGTTCTGAACCAACGGTCACAATAAACAAAAACCCATCAGCACACACAATTGCCAACCTACAAAAACAATGGTCCAAAATGCCTAAGGAAATAAAAAAACCTAAACCATTCCCAGGTGGGATTCGGGGGGTCCTCCATTCTTCTTCTACACTATAATCTACGGAGCTTTTTTTACTCTCCCTTTTTCACATACAACACGAGTACATCTTCATCATCTTCCACCATTACTCTTGTCCTTCACCCTTCACAACCTTCCAAAAGCTACATTTGTGAAAATAACAAGCAAAACTCCACCACACGACTAATCAAACTCCATAATACTAATAATTCTACCACTTGGAGTTTTATTTTCATTACCACCTACTATATAGCCTTTATCATCAATTTTCTTGAATACTACCCATGTTTTTAAGCAATCCACTTTAAGATTAAGTGGTATGAACTTTGTTTCATAACTTCATCAAATATGGAGGATGACAAGTTTGGAGGATAGAAAATGAGCTTGGAACTATCAAAAACCAAATGCACACATTGCTTGTCTACATTGCTTCTAGAGAAGATGTTCAGAAACATCTCGCTACAATAGTTGTTGGTTTGGTACATTCTTATGTAATGAGGTATAATTTACTTAACAAAAAAATTATTTAAACTTCTCATATGCTATCTAAATTTATATGAATAAAATATTAATTATTTAAACTTCTTATAAGCATCTGATATTAGAAGTGGTGTGTCATCTCTATTTCCAAATGATATAACAAGATAAAGTGCAAAAAAACAGGACAGATCGATGATGTGTATTTCAATTTTTAGAAATTTAGATGTAAAATCAAAACTATCAAGTCTCTTGTACTTTTCTTAATATTTGCATTGTACTTGGGAACAAATGTATTTTGTAATATCGGTAGTTATTAATGAAATTATAAGCCCCGGTTGATTTTCTTTTGTAGTGTTATAATTTTTTACTTTTCTTATTCATCATTATAAAAATGAATGTTATAAATACAGGTTGAGTATTTTATTAAATGCAAGTTGAATATTATAACAAGGAATATTTTATTAATTTGAGAAATTATTTAAGAAATTATAAATGCAGGTGGATTATAAATAATAAATGTGGATTATAGATGATATAAAAGTTGAATTATAATGGTTAAAAATGCTATAATATAATTTGAATAATGACAGTTCAAACCGTCGTTATTCACATTGAATTTGTTTTTCACTAATTAAATTATGACAATTTAACTATTGTACTTTACATCCCAAAATCGTCATTTTATACATTTTAAAATATGGCGATTTGCACCCACCACATTTTGCTTTGTGGTGACACGAATTATTACGATTTTTGAAACCGCCACAAATGTAAATTACGACAATTAAAATCAACACATTATATAAAAATAATTGCCACAATTTACACAATTTTTTGTGATATTCATGTTTTTCCCTCATCATCAAATGTTATCTGCGCTAATGTCAATTGCACAATAATTGTATTAAATTCAGGAATATGATTAATAATTGTCAACACTCAATTTCATTCGGACAAACTTAATTCAAAAATAAATAAAAGGTATCAACACCCAATTTCGTCCAAATAAAAAAAATAACTTAGAAAATAATTAGGAAGAAGAAGAAAAAATGCAAAGAAAAAAAAAGAAAACTGATTTGAGTATATATATATATATATATATATATATTTGTATTTTTTACTTTAATTTTATCTTGTTATTTTATTTTTATCTTTTTTTAATTGTAATCTTATTTTATTTAGTTTTTATTCCATTGTTTTATCATTTTTAAAAAATATGTATATAAAAAAAATGAAAAAGAGAAATGCAAGTCCACGAATATGCAGCAGTTGAATACCTCTTCCTCCTTCGTGCAAGGAAAATGGTAAAATCTTCATATTTTTCCCTCTTTTGGTTCATGGAAAGGAAATGTTTGGGTATCTGTATCACTGCACTTTAGTGGAGTGACAAGAAGGCAACCGGCATCATGCTTTTGGCCATTTCAGAAAATTCAAACAGAATATCAGAGAAAAAGGAAAATGGCATGTACTGAAAACAACGGGGGCTGGCTGAACTTTGAGAGGATATGAAGAACAGAGAGCAGGCCCGAAAAAAAACATAGACCTTCCTAGCACAAGAGGGGACCCACGAGAAAGAAAGGAGGGACAAATTCAAAATAGAAGAAGGAACAAAGTAAAAAGAAAGGAGAAAAAGGACCCGAGCCCTCATGGTCTTTGCGGGGGACCTTTACGAAAACGATCTTTTTTCTCTCTTCTTCAGAATCTCCTTAGCATGCACAACCTCAACCTATACGCTCCATCACATTACCATAAATTTTCCTTCCTAAAACTTGCATTTAAACAGAACCTTTCACCACCGTTCATCACCACATAACCAAACAGAATCAACCACCAATGCTCACCATTCTTTACTTGTTCACTAGAACACGGAACTCATCATCAATCTCACGAAAAATTTCAGAGTCAAAATACCCAATCAAGTGGAGACAGGGAAGGAGGAGGAGGAAGAGAGTCTGTTACAACAAAAATAGGAAGCGAGACAAGTCCATCAACACAAGTGATAGGAACTACAGGAGGTAAGTATTCCATCTGAATACTTGAATATTTGAAGTGAGCATGATGTAGTTGATCTTCAATACTTGTGAACATGATGTAGTTGTGTTGTGTTTATCTTCAATGCTTGTACTTGAAGAGTGAACTCAATCTAGTCGTATATCGAGCTTTGTTTACTAATGATTCTGTTTACGTTATGATTGCATGACTACTTTAATCAAAACCACTCTCATCTTCACGCCCTCATCTTTCGACACCAACCCTTTCTTTTTCATTTTTTTTCATCCCAAGAAACAGAAACCCAAATACATTATTCCCTTCAAAACCATCTCGTTCCATTCCCAGTGACACCATTCAGCTCTTCCCTTATCAAAACCTCTCTCACTCCATCCACCCCTTCAACATGTATCCAAAAAGACAGAAACAAACAAAACACTGCAACTCGCTCACCCTTACCACCTTCATTCACCCAACTTCTCCATTCTCCCATCTGCACCAAATGAAACAAAGAGGAACCAACAACACATTCCTTTATCCATTTTTCCATACATTCCTTTATCATCTTCATTAGCACCATCTATGGCCATATCCATCCCATCCATTTCTCCAATCACTTAAACCACTTCTTGCGTCGCTAGAGCCCACCACCTTCGTGCACTCAAAAAAATCATTCTAACGCGGAGACAAATTCAATCCTTTTCGACACGTCGATTCCTTCATCTCAAATTTTCAGCACCCACATTCATTCACAAATCAGAAACGGTAAACAAAGGGAAGAATAGGAAAAACCTGTGGAGCGTGGTCATGTGACGGTTGCGAGCCTAGTCGCGGTGGTAGCAAGTCGTAGGGGATATGGCGCTAGGTACTCTTGCGCGTGAAGGAAAAATCGAAAGGATAGGGTGGTGGTAGCGACAGCGCTAGCAAGACTTCCGGTGGCAGTGTCGACGACATCTTTGGCAGCCATGGAGCGAGCAGCTTCGTTTGGTCATGGGGTTGCTGTGTTCCATGCGTGATGGGGAAGAAGAAACCCTCGTGGTTTTTGTTTCGGAAATGATATTTGAACAAAATTGTTGGACTCAATTTTGACATAGGTGAGGTGGCACAGTTAAGTTTTTTAAATTGATTTTCATTAAAAGGTTTTACCTTCTTTCACGTGCGGACATTTTTTGAAGGGAAAAGAAAAAAAAGCATTGTGTTTTGCAGAGAGAAGACAAATGCATTTTGTTTTGTTGAGAGAAGACAGAGGTGACGAAAACATATCGTTGAGAACAAGGGTTTCCATTGTCGTCATCCATGCCCACGGTCGTTTGTGAGTTTCCTCTAATTTTATCTCACGACTTTTTCACACCTTCATCTTTTCTGGGTGGTAACCCAATCATGATTTGTTTATTTCTTTTGTACAGAGAACCTGCAACCCAAACATCAAAATGTTTGGTCTATGTGAGATTCACCAGAAAAGTTGAAACATTGGGTTTATTTAAGCAAAAAGGTCAAATATTTGGGTAGTAGGAGTCATTGCAAGTAAGGAGTGCAGTAAGAGTGATTGCAAGGTTGGGAGAATCAAGTTTTTTTAGTCTTGTTGGAATCCTTCCTTCGTCGATGTTCATTCGTTATGGGTTCTGTATGTGGGGAGTAGTGTTGGAATAAGTGAGGAGTTATTATAAATATTTTTATTATTAGTTGCAGTAACTCAATATGAAACAAAACTAGTACTGATGACCAAAATATCCAACATAACTTTCCACTTAATTGTTCTCCACTCCTCACTTTAGAACATAGTGTGACTCAAAAATTCTAAAAAATCATTGTGGCCACATTACCCAGTATTTAATGTCATGGTCATGGAAATGAATTTGTATTATGTTAAGGTTAGTGTGAGGATATTATGTTCACAATGAAGTTTGATTTTTATATAAAAATTGGGTAATGAAGAC
>Ga0214544_1010849_pt1 | contig 13084 bp, 7 predicted proteins | sample CNSS3metaG_FD_160074 | JGI IMG/M metagenome (GOLD analysis project Ga0214544, IMG submission 160074) | Root nodule microbial communities from cowpea collected in UCLA plant growth center, Los Angeles, California, USA - CNSS3 | ecosystem: Host-associated > Plants > Roots > Nodule | place: USA...
ATGGTCGTGGTCAAGAAAGGGGCCAAGGAGATTGGTCTAAGTCAGAAGTGGAATGCTTTAGGTGTGGCAAGTACGGCCATTACGCAAGAGAATGCAGATCGGCATATTGCTACAACTGTGGCAAGATTGGTCATATAGCAAAATATTGTCAATCGGAAAAAAAGGAGAAAAATCTTCTCACAGAGGAAGACGACGAGGAAGAGATAGGGATTTTAATGATGATGCAAAACTCAGATGACGAACTCAAGAGTGGTAAATCGGAAGCTGAGTGGAGTTCAAGCCATGTGAAGGAAAGGAGATTAGGTGACGAGCTTAGTCCGGGTTGTTTAAACTCGGTTTGGTATCTGGACACTGGAGCGAGCAATCACATGTGTGGAGATGAGAGTTTCTTCAGCGAACTCACCAAGGTAGAGGCCGGATTAGTGTCATGTGGAGATGATTCCAAGATGGTGATAAAAGGGCGTGGAACAATCCGGCACATGCAGAAGGATGGACGGGTTGGAGAAATCAGGGATGTCTACTATGTTCCTGAGCTGAAGAGTAATATTTTGAGCATAGGTCAGATAGTGGAGAAAGGAAACTCGATTATGATAAAGAACCAGGTACTGTATTTGAAGGACAAGCACGATCGGCTAGCAGCCCGGGTAGAAAAGGAGAAAAACCGGATGTACAAATTGGAGTTGAGTATCCTGCAGAAAAGGTGTTTGAAACATGTGGACAGTGAAGGCAACATGGGATCTGTTCAAAATGACATGGTGGAGAAAGAGACAGGTAAGAAAATTAAAGCAGTGCGATTAGAAATAGAAGAGAACCAATCTTGCCGAAGAAGTTAAAGAAGAAGCAGTGTTGTTGATGATGGGATGTAGCTCGAGGGATGAGCACAAACAAGTGGAGAAGTCGGCAAGAAGGTTGAATGTCATAAATCAGTCCAGTAGCATGGAGAGGTGGTCAAGACGTGCAGATAGCTCGGATAGCTCGTGGAGTGTGGACAACTCGGATCTTGAAGAAGACGAACAAGAAGTGTTAAGTTTGCAAGAGCAGTTGCGTGTCGAGAAGGATCTGAGAGTTGTACTGGAGGTGCAAGATGAGAAGTGGCGACTTGGAATGGATGATAAGTTTGGTGTGAAGAAGGCGTGGAAATTTTCCGATCTCTTAAAGAGAGCTCGGTCTATTCAGAGGATTCCGGTTAATGGCAAGGCGGCCACAAAGATCACAAAGAACCCAACAAAGGGTAAGTCAGCCAAGGTTAAGATGAAGTCGGTCAAAGAGAAGATCAAGTCGGATAAAGAGAAGATCAAGTCGGTCAAAGAGAAAAGCAAGTCGGCTATGGAGATAGAAGATTGTTTGGGACGAGAGAAGAAAAAGATTTAAGATTATGGGGGAGTTTTGTTGGATAATCTTTAATCTTGTTAAATAATCTTTAATTCTGTTAGATGATATTTAGATTATATTTTAGATTATAGAGTTGTTTTTATTTAGCAAAGTAATAGGGTATTTTATATTTGGTTAATTAGATTTAAGTTAGTTATTATTTTAGTTAGTTAGAGTATATAAGATTTAGTTTGATTTGTTATTATTTGGTTTGTAATTGGCTATATAATAGCGCATTCTCCATCAATGAAAAACACCACAATGAATTATATTGCATATTCTTCTAGTGTGTGTGAGTTTTTTTCCAACAGGCTCGAGCCTCCGCCAAACCCAATATGGCATCAAAGCAGGTTTATAACCTGCCCTGCTTCAGCTGTTTTTCTTCTCCCTTCTTCCAATCTTGTTGCTTTCTTGAACAATGGCAGACTGCAATGACAAAGACCAAGATTATGCACAGAAAAAGGTAGCAGATCAGATTCTCAACCCCTGCAGTCCCTACTACCTACATCCAGGAGAAAACCCTGATCTTGTTCTTGTTAGCCAGACCCTCAATGAGACAAACTACTCTACTTGGAACGAGGTTGGAAACGTGGTCTGAAACATGGTCTTGTCTCTAAAAACAAGATCAAGTTCGTGGATGGCAGTATCAAGGTTTCTAAAAGAGAGAATCCCATGTACAATGCATGAGAAAGAGCAAACATCATGATTCTATCTTGGATCAGCAAGATTCTATTTCCACACATAGCTGAAAGTGTGTTTACGTAAAGAGTGCCAAGGATCTTTGCGATAAATTAAAAGAGAGATTTTCCAAAAAAGATTATTTCAATATTTCAGATTTGCTGTAAGAAATCCACTCTCTTCGTCAAAAGGAACATAACTCAGTTTTTCAAAAATTTGAAGATTTTATGGGAAGAATTGGAGTCTTTGAGATCCATACCATACTGCAGTTGCGATATTCAATGAAAATGTGATCTTTCCTGAATTTCTGTGAAGTACAGGAAAATAGAATATGTGATTTGCTTCTCCAAAGGATTAAATGATACCTACAATTATGTGAGGACTCAAATATTGTTGATGGAGCCCCTTCCTAAGATCAATCTGTCTTTTCTCTTATAATATAACAAGAAAGACAGATTACTGGCAATCTTGACTATAACAGTGAAAGCAAGACTATTGTTAGTGTTGCTGACAAACAAAGTGGTTGGAAACAACAAAATCAGAGTGGCTGGAAACAACAAAATCAGAGTGGCTGGAAACAATCTGAACAAGTTAATTGGAAACCACAGGGACATGGTAATGGCTGGAGAAAAGGGAGAAACAAACAATCGAGCACAACTTCTTTCTCACTTGAATCATTCTTGTGGTGTACAACTTCACATTTGAAAAATGTAAAATTGAAAATCTTTTTCTATGAACACGACTTTTGTATCTTTTTCACTGTGGATCAAAATTAATGTAGATTGAGCATAACTTTTCCTATTGAAATCATTCTCACCATGTACGATTTACCTTATTTGGGCAATATTTTTAAATTTATCCATTTACGTAATTTTGAGATAAATCTATCCCCAATTTGTAAAAAGACCTGTAACTCTAAGCACGATCTCTCAGAAAATATGATTCTGCTGCCTGTATTGCTATTTGCACCTCAAGATTCAGATCCAAAGGAATTCAAATTATCAAAGGAAACTAAATTGAAGAATAAGAGATGCTCTCAGATTCTGAACACGTAAGCCACTGACCGGATTTCAGTGCGTCTTCAAACAATTGGAATTATTCGAATAAAACCATCGAGCTTGTGTCAATGAATCGCCAAATGCATCGAATTGAATTCTTCAATGATTTGCACTGAAATCAATTTCAAACAAAAACACTAACTTAAAATGCGGGTCAATTCAAACGTTTAAACCCAACCCACATATGACCCACAAAATGAGAATCAGACAGACCCGTCTCGCATTTATTAATCGAGACTATCCGCATTTTCTTAATTTTTATAGAGATTTGAACAAAAATTTAATTTTTACAAAAATTTGAGTTAAAATAAATACAAAATATATAACTAATTTTTAAAATAATTATTAAATATAAAATTTGAAAAATAAAATATGTATCCAAAATAAATTTTGAGAATAACAGTTAAAAACAAAAAAAAAAATTATAATAACAAGTAATAATAAATTATTTACAAAATAATTAATTTGAAAAATAATAATTAAAGTTAAAATTAAAATATTAAAATATGGACAAAAAAATATATCTCTATAAATGATAACCTACAGCCATTTGCTTTCGCTAGCTACACGGCTCCATAAACTATTTAATTAACTAATAAAAAATATTATTTATAAAAAATTTAATCAAAACACATCATTTCAAGTTTTTTTTTGCCTTTTCTCATCAATTACATTTTGGGAAGAAAAAACCGAGAAAAAGAAAACCCCTTAACTATCAATTTAAGAATAGCTTTAACTCTTCAAAAAATCAATCGCCCGGTAAAAAGGTACTGTTTCCAAATCTTGCCTCCTTCAACCTTTATTTGTCACTTCCAATTTTCCACAAAGCACTAATTAAATGGAAAATCGATGTCCTACAAAACATTTCTCTCTGGTTCGCCATCGCAGACAAATAACACAAATAACTAGGTTCCTATATCTTCCGAAAGGATCATATCATATGCCATTAATTTGAAATTAACCATTGCTGTTTTTATATAATTCAGAGTAAATTGCATTAATCACTTTGAAATGTGTTATAATTACACTAATCTTCCCCTCACACGTTTTATGTAACACATACATAAATCTTCCCTATGTGCTCTATTGTTTTTCAAACACAACGAAGTTAATATGATGTAAAAGAATATCAACAGTGAAAGAAGTGAGGGAATACAAAAAACAGAAGGTTGATATTGGTATAACTTACAAAACCCCAAAGGTGGCTAATGTAACTTACAATATAATTTGTACTTTGTATATGTCATCATCAATACAAAAAGGTATTTCTAATGTTGCCGAGAGAACTACAATAATCTTAAGAGAAGCTTCCCTTACTGGAAAACGAGAGCACAGGAAAATGAGTCATAAGGCTCGGCACACACGAAATTGAAAGTGAAACAAACCAAAGTTCTTCTAGACAATAATGGTCTCAGCTCAAAACGAGAGATAACACTTCACCATGATATCAGACTGGGCGTTAATCTCTCTCTTAAGTTCCAACGACCTGGCTTAAATACCATTGTTAAATCACACACATTCTTCACCACCATTAATCAGATATCTGCTGTTTAATATTTGATCACTAAGAAATACAAACATATGGAAACATGACCACTTATTCAACATACATATACATTACACAGTCGACACAAACCATCTTCAGTCCATATAAGCTTAAACTTACCTCAACTCTGCAAGAGCAGCAAAAAATTTCAAAGAAGCCCTCTTCTTCTTTTGTAATCACTGACAGTCAGCGTCAGGGAATGCCTCCTGCCATCATTTTCCAATACTCTAAATCCAACTGTTGCTTCTATCCTTTGTTTTCTTGCCATAAATCCCGCCTGAGCTCCTTGGGCCCCACCATATTTTTGAAGTAATGCCAACGAAATTGGCAGCTCAAAATTGTGCAGCATATTTGACTCTGTCCCTTGATCCACAGGAGCACTTGTATCTACTAACTTCCCAGCATCAGCAGCAGCTTCCAAGGCGGCAGCAGTAGCCACCATGCCAGCCTCCGCTGTAACTGGCACTCCTGTTGAATTTGTGCCTGGTCCGACCACTATGCCATTGACACTATTATTTCCAGCTGCAGCCTTTTGACCAGCATAATAATTCCTTGATCTAGTCCATCTCCTTGAAAATGGATCATAACCTGCCTCCCCAGCTTTCAAACCAGTATTCACAGGCTTCAATTCAGAGGCATTCTTGAAGTTCTCAAACCTGTTTTTTCTATTCATCTCAGCCAGCTTCAATGCCTTGGCATCCTTCTGCTTTGCTTGTCTGGATGCCTCTAATTCTTGCAGTCTTGCCCTGATCCTCTCCACTTCTGCCTCATCATGCTTACTTTGTGCTATTTCCAATTCCCTCCTCAGCCGATCCTTCTCAGCAGCAACATTTAGTGGCCTTGTTGAGGCAGACTTTTTTTCTTGTAACATCTGCTTCACAGTAGCCGCTGAGTAGACAAATGTGATGGCCTTTTGAATAGCTTGTTTTTTTTCTAACACATCTTGTTTAGTGGGCATCCGGCCACCACTACGATCTACTTCCTTAACCCACTGTTTGAACTCCTCTTCAAGTGGTACAGAGTCACTAACCATAGCCATTTGCCACCTAGCAGCAGAACTTTCATTCCCCCAAACAACATTCAAATACTTGTATGTAGTTTTATTTTCCAATCTATACTGTCGATCAGGTTCTGATGCATCAACATTTTTCACCATGCAGAGTCGGTAGATAGGTCCAGTTTTTGATCTACCAATTCCTACTCTTACAAAGCAACCAACTATTAACTCCTCAAAGAAAGGCTCCATAAACCATTTGGCAAGTTTTGATCTGCGGATAGTTATTTCCTTTATATCCTGAAATGAAGGACCTTCAGACCCAGCTAATGCCCTATCATCATCACTGTCACCAATTCCTCCATCCCCAGTTGACCCTTCATCATCACTGTGGGACCTACTTTCACTCTCACTATGACTTGAACTACTGAGACTTGTTGATGTGAACGGTTTGCGCTTTGGAGGAGAAAAATGCCTGGGCCCTGCATTTCTTGATGCCTCTCTCAGTTTGCGATGAGCTTCTGGATCTTGTTGCTTCAATCGCTTAGCACGCAATTCATTTAGCGCATCATTCTTAGCTGACCTGTCAGCAGATCTGGCTGATGCACGCATACGTGATGACGACATAGGTGGAGACTGTTTTCTGGGCACTGATACCTTTCCTTTCTCACGCTTAGATGCTATTTTCCCCAATAAGTTTTTATCATCCTTTTTTGTAGCTCTATCTGACAAAATCATCTCTCTTTGAAGTTCAGTCATCTCAGAAAGCTTTCGCCTGTCATCCTCATCCTTGTAGAGATCGTCACCAATATTTGATTCATCACTGCTGTCGCCATCATGATCACTGCGACCATCATCATCATCATCTGCTTCTTCCTGACTGCCTAAATCATCATCTCTTTCTGATGGATCTAACCTTTTCTTTAGAGGAACTTGCGATCCAGATGGCTTTCTGCTTGCATAATTGAGCTCATCATCTGAATCGTCATCCCTAGAATCACTCCCACCATCTGAATAAGCACCATCATGTCGTCTCCTTGAAGGCGGAAGAGAATGGCGATTTCTCCCAGATGTGCCAGTTCTCCCTGCAGCCTCCAAAAGCAAATTCTCCAAATCGGCCATAATTGACCCAGCTTCAACTTAAATATTACCCTGCATGCATACAAAAGAATCCAAAAAGGCAGTTGCAGATGAGAATACCATACATTAAATGAAAACAATTAATTTGGTGCATAAATGATTTTAAGCCATATAAGGTAGTACTTATGATCTCTTTTACATTATCACACAAACTTCTTTACACAGGTTTGAATAGTGCATTATTACTACATTTATGCAGTTTGATCTCTTCTCATTATTACTACAACCGGTGCTTGGTACATGTGCAGAAACTTGAGTATTTGCTACATAGGGTTATTGAGGGAATTATGTAAGCCACACCAATACTTTTTGGATATTGTACAAAGGGTAGTAGATTTTGGGTAAAGATTGACTGTATTAGACAATACGATACAATTCTCTACCCCCACCCGATATGAATTGCTGCAACACTAATTTTTTCTCCCAAATCAATCTTGTACTGTTTGAATCTCTTTCAGAATCGCATGAATCATAATTCTGGATTGATTCAATGCACGTGGGTGGAATTATGCATGGGTCACACTCCAAAACGACCAGGGTCACGCAAACCAATTTGAAAAACCCTAATTATTTTTTGTTCGAATTTGATCAGGAAGAGAGACAAGATGATTGTTCTTTTCTTTCCAGTCATGTTCAATCATTATTTTTCCTTTTTCTATCTTCTAGCCTCTCAGCCATAATTTCTTTTGTCCACCTACGGCCCTCACCCACTTATCTGTCATTTTCTAATCTCTTTCAGAATCGCATGAATTGTGATTCTGGTTTGATTCAATGTACATGGGTGGAATTGTGCATGGGTCACACTCCAAAACGGCTAGGGTCATGCAACCTAGTTTGAGAAAAACCCTAATCTGCTTTATTTTTTGTTCGAATTTGATCGGGAAGAGAGACAAGATGGTTGGTCTTTTCTTTCCAGCCATGTCCAATCATTATTTTTCCTTTTTCTAACTTCTAGCCTCTCATCCATAATCTCTTATCTCCCTGTTCGGCACTCACCCACTTATCTGTCTTTACCCTCGTGTCTACTATATAAACAATAAATGTTGGTTATGTCCCCTCTACTCCAGCAAGGTTACTCCCTTCCCTTGCTTCACACATACTGTTGCTAAATTATTTTTCTACCGAACTCTTGCTTTAAAAAGTGGGTACATAAAAAGGGAGTTTGATATTACTTCGAACTATTGTGAAAGTCTTCCACCAAATAGACCATAAGTAAAGTCTAAATTTGTATCTTTGCATGTCAATGCCTTATATGTAAGTATAAATGTTCCATTCTTTTAATGTTTGCGTTACAATTCACGATTCAAAATATAATTTCTCTGTTACATCAACTGTATCTCGACTCAACTACAATGGATCCCCCACATAGAAGTGGACACAGGTCAATCCGGATTGGTTCAATAACATTTTTTTATTCAAACTAATCAATTTTAATCAGTTCAGACTCTTTCTACTTTGGATCTTTGACCCAAACAGAACCAATTCAACTAAGATTTATTATTGAATCATAAATAATGAAAAAACAACTTAACGCAACACAATCTTTTGAGCATACTCAATTATTGGTTGAAATTTATTGAAATTCACAAATGTTGGTGGTTCAAACTTCTCTTACAATGAGCCTCTCCCCAAATCTTGTAGTTTCAAAATGAACTTTAACTTATGGTCCACTGTGCAGCAAGCATTCCTCTGTACAACAAACTATAATGCATCCAAATGGATATTCTATATAAGGAAGTTGAGTTTGGATATGGACTGACATATGGTTCAGATAGGAAAGTGACTGGTCATTTTCACATTATTATTACAAGACTTCTCATAAAGAGAAGTTAGGCAATCTAGGTATGCAAGATGTCATCTTTTAGGCCAAGAATGCAGTACAAGAATTGTGACAAAGGGTTATTGTTAGAACAATGCAAACAAGCTTATAACAACAGAAACCATAACTAAAATCCATAACCAAAATATGCCAAATCATAAGACTTTCATTAAACAATATTCAAGAACAACAAAATATTGGTATAAAAAATAATTGATAGATCTCCGGTCGAAGAAACTGACTGCTAAAGAAATACAGGAAAAATCTTATCTAAAAGTTGAGAGTAGCCATATATTGTGAATTATTGACTATTGTAATCGAAGTATTCAATTTAGTTGGAAGTATTCAGTATAGTTGGAAGTATTCAGTATAGTTGGAATGTTCGTCTGTGTGATCACAGATTCAGCAAGGAGTGAGTAAACATATTAATTGCATGGAAAAAAAGAGAATGGAAGAATCCAGTTGATAGATTAGAGAAAACAACCCCACTTTGTTATAGACACAAAAAAAAACTGTACTTTGCAAAAAAACATTGATCATACCACGAACCAACCCTTATAACTTGATCTGTACAAGAAAAAATAAAATTTGAACAGTGAAGTGCAGTTTGAAAAAGACATTGACATACCTATTGAAGATGCCGGAGGGAGCAAAGGAGGGGAAGTCAGACCCTGTGGAGGAAGCAACACCTTCTTCGACCGCCTCGACCACCGGAGTTCCTTCAGCGATGACGGACAGAGGCGGCACTAGCTAAGAGAAGGGGCTTGCCTGTGTTGTTTAGGGTTTTTGGTTTCAAAATCAGTCTTTGATTTTCTTTTCACAATCTCACTACCAAAATTCTGATCCTTTTCTCAAATGGTACTATTTCTTGACCTGAGCAAGTAAGCTCTTGTGACTCATAATAGATATTAGATAGGTATTCTAACAAAATAATAATATTAAATTATATCAAAGCAGCAGATCTTTCTTCTATTTCTATCCCTTCTTCTCTGTACATCAGATAAAATATGACGATCATATTCAAATGATGTAAATTATGTAATTAAGAGTCTAATTTTGAATTATATAATCAAAATTATGTACTATAAAATATAGTTTTAAAGGAAAATATTCCAGATATAATTGAAGATAGTAAGTTGAAATAATATTTAGTTGAAATAGTATTTTGAACGGAATAATTTAAATTAAAAAGAATAAAAAATTGTGTCTTGTTTTAAATTATGTAAATTACTATCTCGATAAACGGTGTAGTTATGTTTTAATTTAACGTACAATTTCTTTTGTCACATAAACCTGATATGCCGTATGAAAAGCTGTTTTATATTTGTTTCCAACAGTAAACAATAAACTTTTATAATTTAGTTTAAAGATGAAATATAACTTTTTATAATAATTTAAAAACAAAAAATATATTGAACATTTACAGTAAAAATTCATTTATAATAGGTTAATATATATATATATATATATATATATATATATATATATATTTGTGTGTGTTTTATATATTTTAAAAATTATTTATATATTTTTTTATATAAATTTTATATAAAAACATGATTTTATTAAAAATTTAATATAAAAATAAATGAAAAATATTTTCTTAATATCTAATATTAAAAAATTAATAATTACATAAATTTTAAAATATAGTATCATATATTTGAACATTTAAAATTGAAGGAGAAACATTTATATGTAAAACAATAAATAATAAATAAAATATTAAAAATGTGTGTCATATTAATGAAGTGAAATTAATATTGTCATAAATAAAAAGAATGGTACATACAGAATATTGATGAATTTTGTAATATTAAACTAGTTAAACAATTTGTATCTTCAAACTTACTTTTATCTTGTTATCTAAGAGAATTTTTCGTCATTGAAATATAGTTGATTTCCTTACATATCTAAGTAAAATATATTTGAATTTTTCTGTATAATTAAAATATTATTTTTGTTTCAAATTAAATATAAAATATTATAATAACATTAACTATGTTTTATTTTATACCATGAATTGAGAAAGAAAAGTGTAAGGTCCTATTCTTTTTTTTCTGTCTTATATAAAGGGTTGTCCCAAATCTGATGGGCCTAAGAGTTGGTTCAAAGGTTAAAGCTGAATCCAAGCTGCCCTAACGCTCACACTTTCTTCATTCTCAGATTCGCAGCCGTTTTCCTCTCCATTGTATCGCTAGAGCTCTGCTAGGGTTTGTTTCCCGCCTTGAACCAGCCCGCCCAAAAGCTCAAGTAGTGATTTCTACTCCACGTAAGTGATTCAAAATCTATTGTATTTACTTCCTAAAGTTGTTCTTCGTATTTCACTGTTTAGATTTCGAACTAATCCTGTTTTTTCCACTGTTCCGTTGTTCCGCCAGTTTTGCAAGTCCATCACTCGAGCTGCTGTGCTCCGAGGTCCCATGTCGAAGTTCTGTTAACCCTTTTTCCAGGTACGGGAAGTTAGGGTTTCCAGTTTTGAGTTGTTTTGGCCTGTCCTTGAGTTGGTTGTTGATTGTATGGATTAATCCTTCGTTTTGATGCGTGAGAATACCTTGTATGTTTGGTTGGTTTGGAACATATAGCTGCTGCAGGTGAAACAATGGCGAGACCTGTTAATCTCGCCCAAGTGAGCCAGTCTCGCCTAGGCGAGACAAACAGGGATTCGCCCAAACCAGTTTGAGCGAAAGGTCGCCCAGACGACCCGCTTAAATTTTTGAGCGAGCGAACATCTCGCCTAGGCGAGAGGGGTCTCGCCTAAGCGAGATCCCGCGTTGGTTTCTGGATGCTCTTTCGAGCCCTCGCCTAGGCGAAGGGGGCTCGCCTGAACGAGCTCGTCTCGCATGAGCAAGACCCTTCAGCCTGAGCGAGGGGCTGGGCGAGGCAGTGTGTTGTTTGGATGCTTGTTTGTTCTTGGATGATTAGTATTGGTTTGGAAATGAATGTTATGATGAGAAACATGTATATAATGGAATATTATGTATGTTTGGCATGATTCATGAATGGTAGATGATGGGTTTGGTATGGACTTGACATGTGAAATAAATGAGGTGGTTATTATTAAAGAGGCATGATAACGAGATGAGTGGAAATCCTATGTGCATGGATGGGTTATGATGAGTTTGATCGAGTTGGAATTGGAAACATGAAAGGTATTGAGATTTTAAAGGTTGACATAATGAATATATCCTTGCATGACAAATACTATTTGACTGTGTGACCATGTTTTGTCTGTGTCAGTGCGTAATACCGTGGGGTCTCTAGGTGAGACTTTCAGGGTCGCGCTTCAGTGGTCGGGACGTAATTCCATGGCCCCTGTTAGTGGGTGTCCATGGTAGTGCCTCATCTGTATAACTAGGTAAGGATTCAAGGTAAGGTTGCATCCTGACGCTCTAAGGGGTCAGTTAGTCTCACCTAGAGCGGATTGACTCCTGTGGAGAGAGTAGCAGGAGGCCTGAAATTCATTAAGGACTAATCTTGTGGTGAGGGAAATTGATTCATTGTATTACTTGTAACACATAGCTCGAGGGTGAGCAGCTCGGGGGTGAGTAGAGGTATCCACCACAAGTGCAAGCATCCGTTGAATCCGACCAAGTTATACGTATCCGGATGAGTCGAGTCGAGTCGTAGTGTATTGATTTAAAAGTCATAACATGCTTGGTTGTTTTATGGATATTGGATGGTGAAATTATGTTTGACTGTATGATGAAAATGTTGTTGGCTCTAGCTTACCCTGTTTATTGTATGGTTGTCTTGTATGTGGCTCTTCTTTCTTGCGATGATCATCAATTTAATTGATGGGAGCAGATAGGCGAGGTTCTCGTGGTCAGCAAGGAAATGGCGATTCCGCTGCTTAGCCATCGGGGCTGGATTTTTATTTTCTTCATGGTTTTCGTTAGGGCTATGGCCCATGTATTGTTTTACGGTTGCTACTCTATTCTCTTTTGTTAGACTTGTATCTGGTTTCCCGTCGGCATTGTGGTGTGTCCAGATTGTAGGGGTTGTGTTAAAGACCCTAGGACTACGCTAAAGTATTATTATTATGTAACGTTTCCTTTAATTTTACTTAATAATTAAATGAGACGTTACAAACAAGTCTTTCAGAATATCTATTATATCTCTAAAACAATGTTATGATAATGAAATTAATGTAATAGACATTATGGTTGACATCTGATCAATTGAGATTTTTTGATTTTTTATTGTTGATTGTATTTTGGTTGACAAATTCCAAACTGTTATTTTGAACGTTATCTGAAGCTTAGTTGTGATTCTATTTTTCATGCATTTTTTTTTTCTTTTTGACGTAGGTCTAAATTTATTTATTATTACTTCTTCTCCTCCATGCAATGTTCTTCTTCATGTATCCTTTCTCTTCTTCGTCGAAGATTCAATTCTTTTTTTACTTTTTTTTTTTCTGTTGAACATGTGTCTTTATATATCATTTTTTTTTTTACTTCTTATGTGGTCCTTCTTCT
>Ga0214544_1010851_pt1 | contig 13081 bp, 3 predicted proteins | sample CNSS3metaG_FD_160074 | JGI IMG/M metagenome (GOLD analysis project Ga0214544, IMG submission 160074) | Root nodule microbial communities from cowpea collected in UCLA plant growth center, Los Angeles, California, USA - CNSS3 | ecosystem: Host-associated > Plants > Roots > Nodule | place: USA...
TTGCATTGGGTGGAAGCTGTTGGAAAGTAGTGTTTAACCAAGATACTCGAATTGAGTTCCCCCTTATCACCGTCGGTGGTGGAATGACACCTAGATGTTCATGGAAGGTGGCGAATATGTCGTCAACTGTAGTGGGACCAGTTACCACATCTCCGTCTATCGGTAGGCCAAGGAGGACGGCTACATCTTCTAATGTCACGGTGGTTTCTCCATGGGGGAAGTGAAATGTATGAGTTTCTGATCTCCATCTTTCTAATAGAGAACTGATGAGGAAGTGGTTGACATCCATGTCTGGGATGTACAAGGTGTGTCCGAATCCAGCTTGATGCATTAAATTTATGACACGGGGATCAAGTATGTCTTGATTGTTTAGTATCCAAACTCCAGCTCTTCTCGGTCTAAGAACTCGTTCTCGTCCTTCCCATAAGTCGTGAGTGATATGCTCATGCTGAAGCCGGAGTAGTGACAAAGCTTGGAATGGTAAGCAAAAAGCGCTTGCTAAGGAGTTTGGAGATTGGGAAGATTCTTACAATGAACTTCCAAGGTGGTATCAAGTTGTACAAGAAAGCAATCCCGACACAATAATTAAATGCACTGGATCTCCTAGACTTGTTAGTGGCCAACCTAACCCTTCTTGCTATATTATGGAACGCGTATTTTGGTCTTTTGGACCATGCATTCAAGGGTTTAATTATTGCAAGCCAATTGTCCAAGTAGATGGCACATTTCTCACAAGAAGATATCAAGGGACATTGCTAACAACACTAGCTCAAGATGGGTCACGTAATATATTCCCTTTGGCCTTCGCGATAGTGGAAGGAGAAACAAAGGAGGCCTTGATATTGTTTTTTCAACTCTTAAGGGAGCACGTTACACCACAATCAAACCTCTGCTTGATAACAGACAGGGGGAAAGGCATATTGGCAGCCCTATAATCTGAAGAAGTACAATGGGAAGCAGATGGATTGCAATCAATATACTGCATACGTCATATTGCTTCCAATTTCAACAAAAAATTCAAGAATCACGAATATGGGTAATAAATTTTTTTCTTTCAGTCACCATATTCGATAATTAAATTAACTAATATAATTGCATTTTTACAGCTTACGAGGTCAAACAACCGATATTCGATGCTAAATTGGCGGCTTTGAGATCACATTCACTAGAAGTGGCATCTTGGATCGATAGGATACCACTACAAAAATGGACTCAGGCCTACGATGGGGGTAGTAGATTCGGACACATGACAACAAACCTGGCAGAATGTATGAATTCTGTTTTGAAAAGAGCTCGTTCATTACCAATTTGTGCTCTAATTAAGGCAACATTTGAAAGGACCGCAACATGGTTTGTTGAGAGAGGGGTTAAGGCAGACTCCATGTTACGAGCATGCCACCAGTATCCCGAGGAAATTAATACTATTATTAGAAAAAATCAACAACAAGCGGGAATGTGTCAGGTGCGTCGATACTCACGAGACAATAATGAATTTCAAGTTCAAGAGATGTTTTCTCCACATGATCACCGCCTACCAATGTCTTTTACAGTTAAATTAAATGATTGGGGGTGTGATTGTGGTCATTTTTAAGCTGTTCGACTGCCTTGTCATCACGTAATAGTTGTTTGCTCTTTCTCACATATAGACCTAACCTCATACATCCACCCAGTTTATAGTCTCTACAACATCAACAAAGCAAATGAAATACAGTTTCATCCGGTTAGGAATAAAGAATATTGGTCCATATACACCAGACCAAATTTTATTCCAGACCCAAACATGCGTCGTAGGGTAAGGGGAAGACCACCAACTAATAGAATCCATAATGAGATGGATGAACCAAATCCAAACAGACGAAGCAAATGTTCATATTGTAGAAATGAAGGACATAATAGGGGCAACTGTCCCTACCGTCAGTAATTTATTACTTTATCAAATTTTCATGTAACTTTTATTATATTATTTTCATTATGTAATTTTTATTATGTCATTTTTATTATGTATTGGTTGCGAATTTTTTTTATGTTATTTTTATTATGTAATGTATTTTTTTAAATTAATTTATTATACTAATAAAAGAATCCCAACAAATTAAATATACTATACAAAAAATTTAAGAAATGTAAATCATTGAAAAAACTGAAAATTGAGTATTTATAAAAAATAAAATAAAATTGAAACGAAAAAAAAAATCAAAAACTGAAACTGGCGTCTTGCCGGACGACTTCATCCATGCTACATGCAAAAACCGGTCGGAGGCCGGACGACTTCATTAAAAAAAAAAAAGGTAAACCGGCCTCTGGGTGGACGACTTCACCTTAATGTCGTCTTCCCACCAGACGACACGACCCACTTTTACAATATTAATTGAAACAGACCCCTTTTTACAAATAAGATGAGAAAGTGACCCCTTTTTACAAATTTCAGAACCAACACATGAACCCATGCAAACAAAATTGTTGCACCATAAACCTATTGTTGCACCATGAACCTATTGTTGCACCTTGAACCTAAGTTGCACCGTGAACCTATATCTAAGAACACTGCACGTCACCAAGATGCCTGCAGCCACTCCTCCGGAAACGCAGCCCTCAACATAGTCGGCCACCATCCGCGTCTGAACCAACCCTGCAAGGTTCCACTCCAGCATATGTAGTCACACGAGAGCAACACCACCTTTCATTTGTTTCATCGTTGCATCACCTAAGAACTACACTCTCCAAAGTTACTGTTTCAACATGGATTCACACGTTGCCAAAATTGAACGGAAACACTACGCAACTGCATCCCTGAACACGAAAACAAGAACAACCCACTCAAGAATTCCCAGCACTTAAAACACGCATGGCATACATCACCAATGAAAACGAAAGAATAAATAGAAAACAAGTATACCCACATGATAAACAACAAGATTAAGCTACAAAAAACCAGAAAATAAAGTCAGCTTCACCTACACTACACATGCATACTTGTCAAGTTTCATTCCTCAAGCAAACAAAACAAGAGTAGAAAAATAAAGTTGGCTTCCCCTACCTTTCTAGATTGTTCATCTTCTCTACTGCAGCCACTGAAAATTCGAACTTGCATTCTTCCTCTCTTTTACTTCTCCCGTCTTAACCTTTTTTTTTCTAGAAAAAACTTCTAGGGTTTAGCTTTATCTAATCCCACCCAAATCTTTCAGTTAAGATTCTAAAAATTTGATTTTATTTCTCTAACCTTTTTTTTTCTTTATTATCTAATTCAATTCTAAAAGATAGAAAAGAATGAAACAAAAAAGGAAGAAAAACAACTGATTTTATGCCACAGCATTTTTGAATCTAATATTGCAACTTGCTTTTATTCGTGACTGGAAACACCCAATTCACGTTCCATGGCCCTACTTCTTTAAAGGAGAAAAATTTTGGATTTTAAAACCAAAACAAAACAAAGTTCAGCCAACAAGGTTCGAACCCCGCTCTCGCACACAATGCACACAATCTTCCACCACAAAAATACATGATATAATATGCATTATAAGAATTAAAGCACTTATACTCCACAAACCATAATTTCTTAAAGTAGATAAATAGCAACTCTAATTACTCATTTAATTAAATTAGTCTTTTGTCATGACTAAATTTACTTATTATAGATCCATACTAAAATATCAATCATTTTTTAATTTTACCTAAAATATTCCAAGTTGTTCCTGGGTCTCACAGTTTCTACACCTTCTGTCTAAGTTAGTCAAGGTTTCCACATCTTGCTAAGGTTTCTACACATTGTTTATATGCTAGTCAAAGTTTTCACATATTGCCATTTTTTTTTACATTTTTTCTTACGTTAAACAAGGTTCCCAAACCAATTCATTTGAGTCATCTATTTTGCTTCATATATATAACTTGAGGTAACTTTTTGGGTTTCATATTATTTGTCCATCTAAAGATTCAAGTATACACTTATCACTTGATTTGTTAAGAAAAAATATGAGTCTCTTTCATTCATGCGTTCACAAAATTCAATTTGACTTTCACATGTAAATTTCATATTAGGACCTTCTTTATCAAATGGTTACAAATTGTCGTTTCAATATCGGCCCTTTGTGAGGCAATGGTCGAGTTCATGTTTTCTTTTAGTATATCGGTCCTCTACGAGGCAATGGTCGAGTTCGGGTTTTCTTTTGGTATATCGGCCCTCTGCGAGGCAATTGTCGAGTTCAGGTTTTCTTTTGGTATATCGGCCCTCTGCGAGGCAATGGTCGAGTTCAGATTTTCTTTTGGTACATCGAGGCCCTCTAGGAGCCAATGGTCATCGATCTCTTTAAATGAAGGTCGTCTATGAGGCAATGGTCATTGATTTCTTATGTCACATTGGGACCCTCTACATGGTAATGATCATTGAGTTCCTCTCTTTCAGATATATTACCCTCTCCTTGGGAGTGGTCATGTCTATCTTCAAATATGTTTGACTATTTTTCTCTTATTTTCTTCGATATTCGTTTTTCAAACCCAAACGAAATTAGTGTTTTTTATCTTTACTTATCTTTTACTATGATAATATGAAAATTTCACTTTCCTATTATCTAGTCAAATCTAAGTAAAGAGGGGCAGCTGTCAACAGCCAATTTCGTTTGAGAAAATGTATTTGTTTTGTTAAAATAAATAAATAATAATAAAAATAATAAAAATATATATAAAATAAAATAAAATAAAAAATATGTTTTTGATTGATGGTAGTTTTTTTAATTTTAATTATACCATGAAATAAAAAAGGAAAAGAAGGGAGAATCTAATTTGTTATCACACGCTTTTCATGAGCTCAAATGTTTTATACATATTTTCACCCCCATTGTTTGCTATTTACACTCTTCACATGACATGTCAGAAAATGACATTTTATAATTTCCGTTGTTAGAAAATGGTATAATATTAGGTGCAATATTTTTTATAATAATTTGAATAAATATCTTGCATTTATGCTTATGTGATGTGTCTCATTGATTTGTCAGGAAGGGAAGATATTATTTTAATAATTAGAAGCAAATGTTCCCGATAATAATGTGTTTTAGAGAATGGTATGATTTTAATAGTTAAAAGAAAATATTCCTAGTAATAATTATAATCAATTATATGAATAATATGTTATGATTTGATCACGATCTTTATCTGAAGGAAAATATGATTCTAGTAATTACACGCAATATTTCATTAATAATTATAATCAATACCGTGGATATTATGCAACAATTTAATTTCTATAATATGTTTCATCGGGACCAATTCATTCCTCATATATTTTATTATAATTAAAGATTGGGATTTCAGTGGTATCCCAAAGTGCCTATATAAGCACAAAACCTCTCAAATGCAAGACACAGAAAATATTTGAAAAATCTCTCTCTTTTTTATTACCAGAGGACACACACAAAAGGGAGTCACCTTAAGGTAAATTCTCTTTGGTCCTAATGTTATTCATGTACTGCTTAAATTCTCTTATAATGTCAATTGTATGATCGATTGCATGTTGTACGACTAAATGTGTTTGGGGGTTTGGGATCCAGACGTTAGATGATTTTGGGTTTGGGTTTGTCATTGATATGTTCAACCTTTCTCTTTCCTTCTATTTTCGAATGTCATTATCTTGGTAATTAAAAAGGTTTTTTTTTTCGTAGGCTTTTAATTCTCTCTAAAAAAAATAAAAAAAATAATTATTATTTCTTTGATATAAGTATTGCATACCATGTCAAGTCTCAGACTTACTTGGTAATCAAAACACTCCTTCATAGGCTTTTATTTCTTTTTTCTTAAAATAATAATAATAATAATAATAATAATAATAAATAAAAATTATAAAATTATTTTTAATATCATGTCAAGTATGGCATTTGCTTGATAACTAAATATTTTATCATGTAGAATCTCGGATTCTCTTGATATTAATAATATATATATATATATATATATACCTAAAATTAAAAAAATAATAATAATAATATCAAACAACAAATATTTGTATAAAGAACTGCGTTATCCCTGATTTTCAAAATGGAAATACGTAGGAGCGAGGTACAATGCTCGTCGGGCAAAAAAAAGAAAAAAAATAATTTTGTTTTTAATCTTTATTATTTTTGTATGTGTTTTTTATTTTGTTTGATTTTTTGGGGAATAACGAATATTTTAAACATTAAATTCTATCTTGCACACTTAATTAAACAGTGAACCGTCTTAAGACGGACGTCGTGGGATGCTAATACCTTCCCCACACGTAACCTACTCCCAAACCCAAATTTGGTTTTGAAGACTATTCTTCTTTTAAGGTTTTTCTACAGTTTTCCATAATAAATTATGGTGGCGACTCCTCTGTACCTTTTTAAATTATTTTCGCCGTCCCGTCACAATCTTGGTTGTGACACATAGTGCTCCAACAAGATGCAATTCTAAACATGTGCATTATCATGAAAATATACTACTTAAACTAAATGTAGAATGGCTAAGATGAATTAGTTTAACATGCTAATGAGTGGTTTCAGATAAGTACAAAATGTAAAATTGAAATTGGCAATGCAATACATGCATTAGAATAATGTTTGACTCTTAAAATGACTAGAGAAAACAAAATTTTGTAGCATTCAAACTCCACATGACATCATATGTCTCAACCAAGGAATTCAAAATTCATGCACTAGATATTGGAACTGCTATGCACACAACTATAAAGAAAGAAACTAACATGGGTAGAATTATATCAAGTGCATGGAAATAAGATTTCAACCAAACCACTAACATAATGCATGAATCAAGCACTAATTACTACAAGAAATTAAAGCTAAGACAAGAGAAGTAAATTTGGTTTAGAATCATAAGACAACAAAGTAAAATGGTAAACACAAACTATGATTTCATAGAAATCAACAATTCAAGGTAAACTTTAATTCAAAACTGATTCAATGTTCAAACAAGGATTGAGTTTGCACTCGGGAAGACATCACGTGGAGTTGCCCACTTTGGGGTCGCATGGGTTCCTAAAAGGAACCAAATCTGTGTGCCAAGCAAGTGTAAGACCCAAGAGGAAAATAATTAGAATCTTTGCAAGCAAAGTGGTAGAACGTTGAAATGCATATTGTTCTTTTACTAAGAAGGCATTGGTAAGCTGGGTATAAGAGGTTTGTTTCCGCTGTAAGGCTTTGATATGAGCTTAGCAATAGTGCTCCTACCTAGAGGGCTTTGGTGAGTCGGGTAGAGGAGTTTTTGCTTGTAAATCTATGAAAGTAGGGGAAATATCCTTTTCAAGAGGTGTTGGTGCGCAAGAAAGTTGTTGGTTGGTTATGAGAGACTAACATAATGTTTATTGATATTACTTAGTGGTTATATGTGTTTTTCATGTGTTGTATAAGTATTGATAATTACGCTTCGGGAGTTGCATGAATATAATAGTTTGATATATAATGTTTTTTTAATTATTATCTCATTGTTATATTGTTTGTGTTTGTGCGATAATCGTATAAATGTTATACGGGAGCATATGTTGATACAAATGCAAATGGAGAAGCATAGTCGTGAGGATTCTCGTGGGAGAAGCTTATGGGAGTTTTAGAAAGTACTTGGAATTGTTTTTTTTAAATAAGATGTAATGGTTTGACAATTTTATAATTTTTCAAATTGGATGAGTTTGTAAAAAGTTTCCATTCAACGAGTTGTATAAGTATTGATAATTACGCTTCGGGAGTTGCATGAATATAATAGTTTGATATATAATATTTTTTAATTATTATCTCATTGTTATATTGTTTGTGTTTGTGCGATAATCGTATAAATGTTATACGGGAGCATATGTTGATACAAATGCAAATGGAGAAGCATAGTCGTGAGGATTCTCATGGGAGAAGCTTATGGGAGTTTTAGAAAGCACTTGGAATTGTTGTTTTTAAATAAGATGTAATGGTTTGACAATTTTATAATTTTTCAAATTGGATGAGTTTGTAAAAAGTTTCCATTCAACGACTTATACCAATTTGGTTCAGGTTTAAATTTTGAATTGTATTGAAATAAACTTTTTTTTTTTGAAAATTTGCTATTTTATTAGGATGGTATTGAAGTAATTTCATGGTCATTTAATTCACGGTGGCATCTCGAAAGGGGTGTTACATTTTTGGTATTAGAGCCTGGTTTGAAAATATTTTTAGTGGCTTTGGGGAGTGAGCACGATGTGCTTTTATTGTGTGATTGTGGTGATTTTTGACTCATGAATATGTAGTTTGTAGGGTCTCTTTGGAATAGCCTCTAAGTGTGTTTTTGTGAAGTGACTCATGATTGTATTTTGATGTTTTGTTATTATTATGTGTGTGTAGTAAGGAATGGCACGTGGACCTAATGCTTCAACCTTAAACTCGCCTACTAATCAGATCACTCGGCCATTGAGAGAATGGTCAATGTGATGTAGTAGTAGCAAGCCACTTAAGTGCCTAGGAATTAGCCAAGCATGAATGATCTCATGATGCACAATTTGACGGAGTTTAACAGGAGGGATACTCCGGATGAGGCAAACTCGTGGATTCGGGAGATAGAGAGAGTCATTGCATGCCTTGAGGAGCAAAAGCTCACATATGCAACCTTTATATTGATGGGTGAAACAGAGTATTGGTGGAGAGGTATGTAGTTGATGATGAAAGCTAGTGGAAAGGCCATCAACTGGGCCAATTTCAGGGAGAGGTTTTTGGAAAAATACTTTCCAAACAATTCCAAGTTTTAGAACGAAGTTGACTTCATGACGCTACAATAGGGGAAGATGATTGTGCAAGCATATGTGAACCAATTCGAGTATCTAGCTCGGTTCTACTCGCAAGGGATAATCGAGGGGTGGAGGAGTTGGAATTTCGAGAGAGGGTTGAGGCACGAGCTGAGGAAGGTGATAGTGTCGATCAAGATTAAGGGGTTTTCAGTGTTTGTGGACTAGGGCAAGATGGTGGAACAACTACAAGACGACCTATAGCATGTCATCAAGACACAAAAGAGTAGCTTTTTGGGCAATAACAGGGCCAAAAGAAGATATATAATTGACCTTAGCGGTCTACCCAGGGAAATCTGTAGTGTTTGAGTGTGTTGATGATGAAAGAATCAGAACTGATCGAGAAGTTAAGAGATATGAATCAAAGGATACAAATGAACAAGGATATCGGGTGTAGTCGATTGACTATAACCAATGACTTCTTAGAGAACTTAAAAGTGGACTAGTTGGAGGATTCTAGTTTACAACAAACAATAAAGTCACTGGGTTCATATCAGGTGAAGGACTTCGCGGTGCCTTGAGCTCCAGAAATCATGTTTGTGTTTTGGCAAAGAGTGAGTTGAAAAAGATTATTCTAGAAGAGGGGCATAATATTCATCTTAGCATATGTCCAGGTATGACTAAGATGTACAAAGATCTTAAGGAATATTTATGTTGAAGTGAGATAAACAAGGATGTGAGGAGTTTGTATCTTCTTGCTTGGTTTGTCAAAAGGCCAAGATCGAGCATCAAAGACCTAGAGGTATGTTGCATCAGTTAGACATTCCTTGATGGAAGTAGGACAATATGTCAATGGATTTTTCTAACTCATCTACCGAAGTCGCTAAAAGGTTATGACGCCATATGGGTGATTGTGGATAGGTTGACCAAGAGTTCTCATTTCTTGCTAATCAACCAAAGGTGGTCAATGGATAAGCTGACAGAATTCTACATCAGTGTGTTTGTTAGGTTGCACGAGGTGCCAGCTAACATCGTATCAAATCGTGGCCTGAGGTTTACGTCAAGGTTTTAGTAGATGTTGTAGTAGGCGTTGGATACACAGATGAGGATGAGTCAGCATATCATCCTTAGACAGTGGACAGAGTGAAAGGACTATTCAATCTTAAGAAGATTTGTTGAGAACTTCTATGCTAGATCATTTAGAGGTTGGAGTGAGATCTTACCTTTGGTAGAGTTCACTTATTATAATAGTTACCACTCCATCATTGGGATGGCGCCATACAAAGCTTTGTATGGAAGGAAATGCAGGACACCGTTGTATTGGTATCAATATAGGGAAGTGGTTACAGTGGGGCCTGAATTGTTGCAACAAACAATAGAAAAAGTTAAGCTAGTTCAAGAGAGAATGCGAGCAACTCTAAGTAGACAAAAGTTGTATGTTGACAAAAGAAGAAGATCCCTTGAGTTTTAAGTGAGTGATCATGTGTTTCTTAAGGTGACTCCGACCACGGATGTTGGAAGAGCTATCAGATCGAAGAAGTTGATGCCTAAGTTTCTTGTACTGTATCAGACTCTTAGGAGAGTTGGAGTAGTGGCAAATGAGAATGTGTTACCATCGTAGTTGGCAAACTTGCATAACGGGTTTGATGTGTCGTAGTTGTGGAGGCATATTCGTAATCCTAGACATGTGCTTGAAGCATATGAAGTTCAAATACGAGATTGGATTCTCAAGTTAAGAAACTTTGAGGAAAAGAAATTCGTACTGTGAAGGTACTATGGGATGAAAGAACGCAAGAAGCAACTTGGGAGTTGGAGAAAGACATTAAGAAATCATATCGTTACATGTTTCTTGGTAAGTACAATTTTCAAGGACGAAAATTTTTCAGGTTGGGGAGAATGTAAGATCGAAGAGGAAAATAATTAGAATCTATGCAAGAAAAGTAGTAGAACATGGAAATGGTTTAAAAAGAAGGAAATATTTTATGAAGTATAATGCATGTGAAGTATAGCGCACTTGGTTGAAAGCCTTAAGATAATGTTGAAGGATATGTGTTCAATTCTTGTCTTGTACATTTTATGCATTTTATGTTAAATAATTAATTTAAAAATATGCTTATGTGTGGGTTGGTAGTGTAATGCTTGTTTGTGATTGTGGTTGGCAAGAAATATGTGTTAGCTTGTTGCTTTGAAGTGCTTGGTAATGCTTTAAGGATGTGGGTTTGAACCTTATCTAGAGTAAGCAAGGTGATTTTAGTTTTTTTTAAGACGTCTCACGGATATGAAGGAAGGAGGCCAGATTCACTAAACATAGACGCGAGCATGTGAGTTGAGAAAAATAGTGGCCAGAGGTTCTAAGAAGGCGAGATGGGAGGAAGGAAGAAAGAGATGACATTTGTGGAAAAAGAGCTTTTGATCAAGGACCTAAGGTAAGGGGAGTTAACCTTGCTTGTTCTTAGGTTTTTGAATGGTTTTTCCAAGCTTGTGTTGATATCTCTCTAGTTGTGCTTATGGTTGTTCATAAACTAGTCTTTCTACCTGTGCAACGCGTAGTTTTTTTTAAATATACTTTCTTTGGTTGTTTTAAATTAATCAAAGTTTTAAATACTATTGAAAAAATAAAGTAACTAATAATAAAAATAATAAAAGTAATTATCAATGATTGTTGTACAATTATATGTATTATATGTAATAAACTCATAACATATTATAAAAGAAATAACTCTTTAAAAACATATGATAAACTTTGCATACATCATTTGTAAAGAAAACGAAGTTCATCATTCATAATGTGTAATTTGAATAAGAGAAGCAACACCATTAGTACGATTTGTATTTTTTATCATTGTAGTTAATTTCATATAGTAGATATATCATTGAAGAATGGAATAAGTTTGAAAAAGACTGACAAATAAGAAGTGACATACCTATAGTTTCGTCTTTATTAAAGACTTTCGAAAATTTCTTTGTAGACAAAATTTTTAGTTGTGTTGGTTACGTTTCCATCTTCATCTAGAATAAGTATTTTGAGTTCTTTCTTTGTTTTCACTCTAGAAATAGCAACATACAATTATCCATGTGTGAATACTGAACATGGAATATAAAGTTCAACACTAGAAAGAGATTGTGGCCTTGACTTTTTGATGAAGGATTATCTTGTTTTCTTTTAAGATTATTGAATATGGTGTGAGTTGATTAAGAAAGCTAAGTTAAATCCCCACTGGACATTAAGATAGCAAGCTATCTAGATGTGAAGGTTCTTTTCACAAAGCTCAAGAGAAGAAGATGATGGATTGATTCAAAACAAAAAGGAAATGGAAAGCACATAAATCATAAAAAACCAAGAACAATTAAAGGAAGAAGAAAACATAAAATGGAAAGGAAAGGAATGGTAAAAATGTGAGAAGCACGCCACTACAAGGCTAGGCTAGAAGCCATGGTAACCTTGAAGATGAGTGGATGTGTGCCGCCACTTGCTATGCAAGATAAGGCTTAAAAGTATTCACTCCTTAGGGAGGAAACTCTCACAAATGGTTGAGACACAAGAGTGTTTTTACTTCAAAATGTTCAACGCTTTTACATGTCTAGGAACGCCCCTTATATAGAAGAGTTTAGGGGCCTCTAAGCAAATAAAAGATACCTAAGGATGTCTCTACAAAAACTTAACCCTAGCTTCTAGAAACTAGGTCAAATAAGGTTACAAAAATGAGAGACAAAAGAGCTAACTATGGTATGTGTAAGGCTAATTTCGTTCTAGCACAAAAGGAGACAAAGAATGTGTCTCATATGTCTCCAAAAAGTGGCCAAAGTGTGCTAAAAACAAAGGAGACCAAAGGTACATAGGTACACTTGTTTTATGCCTTTTTCTTTATGCTTTATGTACATAGGTACATAGGTACACTCTCTCCTCCACATCATTTATGTTCCCCAATCACCATGCGCCACCTAGCATTGCTTTCTTAGTCCTAATTAACCTACAAAGCAAATAAACATAGATTAACATGTTGGTTTAAGTCAAGTCAACTATAGTCAACAAGTCAAACCTAGTCAAAGGTCAGCAAGTCAACTAAAGTTGATTCAACTAAGTCAATTTTGGGAATCAAAAATAACAAACACAAATGAAAGGGATGAAGGATTAGTGAATTTCCTTTCTAAACATGCTTAGTCTTCTTAAGCATGTACCTCCATCCTTGGTTGGGGTCAATCCTTCATCATCCTCCCCTCCTTGGAGAGAATTTGACCACAAATTTTTTAAGCCTTTGTAGATGGAGCTTGACTTGATTTGGAGGAGGATTTGCGCCTCCCTTTTATGAGCTCTTGTTCCATCCTTTCTAAGGGTATTACCCCTAGCTTTGGTTAGGCCATCTTTATTTTCTA
>Ga0214544_1010854_pt1 | contig 13078 bp, 8 predicted proteins | sample CNSS3metaG_FD_160074 | JGI IMG/M metagenome (GOLD analysis project Ga0214544, IMG submission 160074) | Root nodule microbial communities from cowpea collected in UCLA plant growth center, Los Angeles, California, USA - CNSS3 | ecosystem: Host-associated > Plants > Roots > Nodule | place: USA...
TAAAATTATAAAATTATAAAATTATAAAATTATAAAATTATAAAATTATAAAATTATAAAATTATAAAATTATAAAATTATAAAATTATAAAATTATAAAATTATAAAATTATAAAATTATAAAAATATAAAAATATAAAAATATAAAAATATAAAAATATAAATTTATAAATTTATAAAATTATAAAATTATAAAATTATAAAATTATAAAATTATAAAATTATAAAATTATAAAATTATAAAATTATAAAATTATAAAATTATAAAATTATAAAATTATAAAATTATAAAATTATAAAATTACAAAATTATAAAATTATAAAATTATAAAATTATAAAATTATAAAATTACAAAATTATAAAATTACATAATTATAAAATTAGAAAATTAGAAAATTAGAAAATTATAAAATTACAAGATTATAAAATTATAAGATTATAAAATTAGAAAATTAGAAAATTAGAAAATTATAAGATTATAAGATTATAAGATTATAACATTTTAAGATTATAAGATTATAAGATTATAAGATTATAAGATTATAAGATTATTAAATTATAAAATAATAAAATTAGAAAATTAGAAAATTAGAAAATAATAAAATTAGAAAATAAGAAAATTAGAAAATTAGAAAATTAGAAAATTAGAAAATTAGAAAATTAGAAAATTAGAAAATTAGAAAATTAGAAAATTATACAATTATAAAATTATAAAATTATACAATTATAAAATTATAAAATTATAAAATTATAAAATTAAAAAATTAAAAAATAATAAAATAATAAAATTATTAAATTATTAAATTTTAAAATTAAAAAATTAAAAAATTAGAAAATTAGAAATTAAAAAAATAAGAAAATAAAAATATAAAAATATAAAAAATTAAAAAATTAAAAAATTAAAAAATAATAAAATTAAAAAATTAGAAAATTAAAAAATTAAAAAATTAAAAAATTAAAAAATTAAAAAAATTAAAAAATTAAAAAATTGAAAAATTGAAAAATTGAAAAATTAAAAAATACAAAATTATGAAATTAAAAAATTATAAATTAAAAAATTAAAAAATTAAAAAATTAAAAAATTAAAAAATTAAAAAATTAAAAAATGAAAAAATTAAAAAATTAAAAAATGAAAAAATTAAAAAATTAAAAAATTAGAAAATTAGAAAATTAGAAAATTAGAAAACTAAAAAATTAGAAAATTAGAAAATTAGAAAATTAGAAAATTAGAAAATTAGAAAATTAGAAAATTAGAAAATTAGAAAATTAGAAAATAATAAAATTATAAAAAATAAAAATTTAAAAAGTTAAATAAACAATTTGCAATTTGATATTTTTATAATTTCATAATTTACTAAATTACAGAATATAAAAATATGAATAGTAAAATTAGATAACTAAAAAATTATGTAAAGAAAATTATGAAGTTATATTTTTATTTTGTATTTAATAATTTTATTTTATCTAATTATATATTATATATTTTAATTCATTACTAAAAATTCTCATATTACATAGAAATTTTCTTGCAAATTTGTTAAAAAAATTTGTAAGAAAAAACTTTGTCCTGTTATTTGTTCTAAGAATTTTATTTAGCAGGTAATTATTTGGTGGATAATTATTTTTTACAAAATTATAAAATTCGTAAGTATTCTACAAAAATTGTTGCAAAAAGTGTTTTATACAAAATATTTTATAAAAAAATTGATAGTAATTTCTCTACAATTTTTTTATAACAAAATTCTTAAGTATTTCTTAAAAAATAATTTCAAAACAAAATTGATAGAAAATATAAATTATTTAATTATGATTTTAATTAGTTAAAAGAATACTTTTTATTAAATAAATTAAATTTTTAATAAATATTTTCTAGTTAATTTTTTTAATATTATACGATGATATTTAAGTAATATAATAATGTAAAATATTTTTCATACTATAGATTATATAATTAACAATAAAATTTAAGAACATAGCTTAATTAAAAATATTTTGTATTTTAAAGAAACCACAAACATTTAATAAAAATTTATTACAAAATTTCAAATTTAAAACACAATTAAGCTTAGATTTTAACTATATTAACAATAAAAAGTATTTATTAGATATTAGTGTTATTATTATATACTAGTGTAAACACAGGCGCTATCGCGCCTGTGTGTACAAATTTTTTTGAATTATATTAATAATTGATGATGTTGTAATTTTATTAAGTTAATAAATAAAATAAAAGTATATTTATAAAAAATAAAATAAAATGTACGGAGAAAATAAGAGAAAAATAACTGTTGATGAATAGTAAGAGAAAAAAAGAAAAAGGAGATAAGTAAATAATTTTATAAAAACTTGTACAAATAACCATTAATTTTTAAAAATTTAATAAATAATTAAATTATAAAGAGTAAAGTTGGAATTATAAAATGTGGACACAAAAGAGGAAATCCCCTTTATATATAGTTATAGATATTTTGACAGCAGAACCAATGTATGGAGGTTCTGTATCCAAAAGACACCATCTGCCCAATCAGACTAAACCTTACAATTATTATTCTTTTGACAAAGAAACGCAAGTGAGTCAACAGCGACACCTTCCTCAACACGTTGTTGTTTGCGTTACCTCTTTCCTTTTCCTTGTTTCTTTTCCCTCGCTCTTCCTTCTTCAATCCCTGGAAAATTCTCGAACATTTCCCCTTCTCTCTCCATAACTCACCAATCAAAAACACAACCACAAACATTTTTCTTTATTGTATATTTTTATTTTCACGCATTTAACTCACTATTTGTATGCATCCATTATCGAGCGATAGAATTTTCTAGAAAGAGGGAAAATTGGGCGAAATGGGGCCAAACGTTGCGGCGGCGAAACAAGCAGAGCAGCTCCGAATTAACGGCAACACTTACTTCAAGAAAGACCGTTTTGGTGCCGCCATCGATGCTTACACCGAGGTATTCTTCTTCTTGTTCATCTTTTTCGTCTTCTTTTTCTTCTTGAGTCATCTTTCACAGGAATTTGAGTAATTAATTAAAGTTAATCTTTCTATTGTTTGGTTGGAAGGCGATTACACTGTGCCCTAATGTTCCGATTTATTGGACGAATCGTGCGCTGTGCCATCTCAAGCGCAAGTATGTGTGACCTTTCAATTTCGCGTTTGTTTGTGAATTTAATTTAATTTGTTGCGTGTAATTTTTCGGAAAGTTAGAGACTGCAATGCGATTTGGAATGGTTTTTGTTAATGTGTTTCATTTGGTTGTAGTGACTGGGAGAGAGTGGAGGAAGATTCTCGGAAGGCAATTCAGCTGGACAGCAGTTCAGTTAAGGTTTTTGTTGCTAATTTTCCTTGGGATTTTGTAGTTCCTTTTGCAGGTGTTGGATGATTATTTAGCTTACGGGTTTTAGTATAGGTTCATGTGATGATTTAAGTGTGTTGGAGATTCCTACAAGTCTAGATATATGACTAAAATAGAGCATATATGTGAATCCAAATGTCTTCTTACAAAAGACTGTTTTGTTGGGTTGAGTTAGGCCTAACCTCCCACTTTATAAGATGTATCAAAACCTATCTTAACTTAACAAAGTTTGTTGAATATGTTGTGTCACTTATATAGGCTATTGTTACACCACTCACAAATATATGATTCTATGCTTAAATTGTCGGCATTGGGGTTGGATTGGAGATTGGACATTGTTCAAAGGTATAGCTAAAATAGAGTAGTGAGTGAAAACCTGACCTTAAAAGCAGTTTTATAGGGTTGAGTTAGGTTTCTTAAACCTATTTTTAAGAAAGAACGTGGAACTCCCTTTTGAATTGAGTGGGCTACATTTTATTATGTCTTGGCTTTGAGATAGATGATATGGTGTATGTGTTTGTGTTTGGTGGTTTGTGTCTTGCAAACTTCATGTTCGTCATTGAGCCTTGAACTGTGAATTACCAAGCCTAGATACTCAAAGGATGGCAAATATAGCTGGATGCATTGATAATAGCACATGTGTGATAGTATTTTCCATTTGTTTTTGAACCTCCGGTGATAGATCCAGCTGGGCTATGAATTTGATGGTTTGATTGCCTTCTCCTGAGTATTTAAAGATATAGTTAATGGCAGATAAATTATACTTAAAAGAAAACGGTAAAGGTTGGTTCATATTTGATAGCAATGTGCACTGTGATTATTTTTCACTTTTCAAAAACTTGTTGGTTGATACATCTGGGATATGATTTTGGTAGTTTTTTTAATTTGAACTTTTGAATTATTCGTAAAGCTATTGTAAGCGGTAGACAATCATATAGTGTTCTGGCTGTTTTTAAATAGATGCATATGCGCTTCATGATCCATGGCTTAGAAAACTTCATGATGGATTCTTGAAATAGTAGCTATGAAGCCTAGATACTAAAAATATGGCAAAGATTGGTGACAGATGCATATTTGATGCGAATATGCACATGATAGTGTTTTTCTTCTCTTTTTTATTTATTATTGTTGAACTTTTATTGATCCATGCATTTGGGATATGATTTTGATAATTTGAATGCCTTTTCATCTGTGTCATTACAGTTATAGTAAATGTTAGACACCTATAGTGAGAAATATATAATTTGGGATTTTTGTTATGATTCCATTTTTTTAAAAGTTGTGATCTTCATGCACTGATATATACTTATTTATGATTTAATGCAAAGTTTTCCGTGTCCAATGTCTCTGTACAAATATTGTGCACTTGTATATAAAATACACGTATTTAATTTGTGGTAATGTTCTATGGCTGTATCATGTCTTGTATTTATAAGAATTTTCTAAATACCTGTATCCATGTTGAAGTTTACCTGTATCATTAACTTATGAGTTATAAAGTGTAGGGGCTTTATAAAATGTGAAGCAGTTCTTTGTGAAAATATTGATAGCGCAATTTTGGTAGATCCAGCGATTTATGAAACGAGAACTCCTTCAATAAAAGTATTTGCATGATATGGATCTACCTCTCAAGTCGAATCTGCCTACTCTAAGAAATGAAAACCAGTGATTTATGCGAGTAAATCTTCAGCCTAGATGTAGAAATAGAAATAAATTAGTTTTCTCGGTTACATTTGTGGGAACTGTCATAGTTTTGGTTGGGGAGATGGTCTGGCTAGTAGTATTCAACTGTACCCATCATATATCGGAGCCTAGTGTGTATCAGGACCTTGTAGTAATGTGTTTGGTAGAATGGAGTGTGCATATATACGAGTGTATGTGCATGTGTGTGTGTACCATTTGGATTAAGTTCGGAAGAAGTATGCAATTCTGGGATATTTACTTTGTAATGTTTTGCGGTAGAGTTGTGTGCAATTCTGTGAAACCATTTTCTTGGTGTTAGTTATTGGCGGCTATATTATATATCTGTAATTTCTTGCCTGTTTATCATTTATTTTTTTCGTTGTTAATCTGTGTTTTTTGATTGTCTTGTTTCCCGCTGAATTTTCTTTTTTGTTAACATTTCAGGCCCACTATATGTTGGGGCTCGCATTGCTACAGAGACAAGAATCTGCCAAGGGAATTAAAGAATTGGAGAAGGTTTGTTTTTACAATAAAAACCTTTTCAGTGTGTTTCTTGCACATTTGTTAATTTTTTATATTTATCTGCTGCAAGAAATCATTTAGTTTTTGATTGGTTGTCAAGGTAGTTAATCTCGAGATCTATTCAGACTCAAAGGAGATACAAAATTGTGGAATCCTAATATGAAGTGTAAGACTCTACAAGATATATAAAATTCATATATACGCATATAACATAACATAAATAAGAGAAAAGAGCCAAGCGTAACATACCAAATGTTTAATTAAGCTTAAATTTACAATCATAGTCATAGACTAATAAGTATATGAAATTTAGTGACCAAGCCCCGTACAAAACTCACAGGTCATAAATGACAAACAAAGCAACTTAAAATATTGTAAGACTAGACCACTAAAATAGATAATCCCAATTAAAATCATAATCCCTCTAGAGATCTTCATTTTGTCCATATAAAGAGAACCAATGAACCACACAAACGGGGCAGCAAAAGCAGAGGAACCAAACAGAGAGCTGGAGAACCTTAGGCCTGGCATAGAAGAGCAATGGTTAGCTTCATGCAACTCTTTTGGGGCTCGGGTGAGAGAGGACACAAATTTGGTGGTAGAGGTTGAAGATGCACTAATATCATGTGTTTTCCTCTATTTTAGTGTGGGGGTTGTAAAAAAGTTTGTTTTAGGGCTTGGTTTATATAGACTTAGTTTTACAAAAGTCTAAAACGAAGAAAGGGGCAAGAAACTTGATCCACTGCTGAATGTTGACACAAGCGTGATCCACCACACAAACTTAGAAAACTCAGAAAAGCAGCAAGAAACTCGGAAAACCCTATTTTTATGTTTTTTTTTTTCAATTGAGTATATGATAAATTAAATATTTTTGTTTAAGTCACTTCTTTTACGAGTGTCAGTTCTACTATGTTGAAACATGTGTCACCTATACTAACAGGATACGTAACCTTATGATAGAAAACATATCGGATCTTAAAAAATTAGTTGAAGCATCAGAAGAGAAATCTAAAAGTATTCTGAGGGATCGGTTAAAAGTGTCAACATAATAGTAGGGTGAAATACAAAATAAATATTTTTTTGAGGTACTTAGACCAAAATTTAATAATTCACTAGGTACCTAATTTGAAAAAAAATATTGGATAGTAAAAAAAAAAATCAGTCGAATATTGTGGAATTGAAACTTATTTAAGACAAATTTTTCTACAAATTGCGACTTGAATCATTTTACTAGGTGCCCTTTCGAGTCAAGTTTTGTTTAGGTTAGGTTTTCTTGAAGCAATATTTCTTATACTTTCACTCTTCATAACTGTTACATGTCCTACATTTAGCTCATGCTTACAACTATAACCATCACCTGTGGTATATAAAAGTGGTCATTGGGTTTGTTGGAAGTTGCACCGACAAGTCAAATTATTCATATTGTATGATTCATATTTGCTCAAATAAAAAGATTGTGACCAATGATGCCAAAGGGCGGTGGATAGTTTCTCTTGTCAGAGATGCGCCTTGATACTAACTTGAGAATAAATATGTGGAGAAAGATGCTTGAGGGAACTCTAGATGACAATAACTTGAGAGGAACAAAATAAAGTCCCATCCTTGGGGCTCTAGAAGACAGATATGTACTAAAAAAGGAAAGCTTTTACAAAGTTACTTTGAAGATAATGTAAACTCTTATATCGGTTTACAAATAGAAAAGCAAAAGAAAAATAGATACTAATTTACCTCACTGGAGTTTTAACTCTATTGAAAATGACTAATAAGTCAGATTGTCTAAATTTTGGCTTACCTACAGAGCTGTTGATGGACATGGTACTTCTATCATTTAAATTTGATATCTCAGCTAATTAATATAACTTTCCTGATTATTTACTCTATACTATGCTTTTCTGAGATACAAACAGTCATTTTACCTGTTTTGTTTTTCATTTCAAATACCTGATGATTCTGTTATTGTTTGTGATCATAATTAAGGCTTTGGATCTCGGAAGAGGTGCCAATCCTAAGGGCTATATGGTAGAAGAAATATGGCAAGAGCTTGCAAAGGCAAAATACCATGAGTGGGAGCGATCATCGTCGGAACGAACATGGGAATTGCAGAGCTTGAAGTATGTTTTTCTGGTGATTGTCAGACCTATTATCTGGGGGTCTTTTAGCAGTGTTTGAAGTTCTATTGTCTCTTAACATATTTGTTATTACCTCATGTAAAATTTGATTTAGTTTGCCTGTGTCATTTATTTATTGTGTAGTGATTATTACTTAGTGTCCATGTCAAGTGTTGTAATAAAATGTGTTAAATGTCTCAGATTAGCTTGCGAGTCTGCTCTGAAGGAAAAACATTTTCTCGAATTCTCCCAAGCGGAAGGATTTGTAGATGATCCTACTACTTCCCATTCAGAACAATTAGAGGCTTTAAAAGTAGTCTTCAAGATAGCTGAAGAAGCCGATACACCTACTGAGGTGTGTACATGCCTTCTGTTTTCTTAATCTTCATCAAATATTCCTTTGTGGTGCACTGGAAATTGCCATGTTATTAATCACACAGAATGGCTTGTTGAGTGTACAGGTGCCAGATTACTTATGTTGCAGAATCACACTCGACATTTTTCACGATCCTGTAATCACTCCAAGTGGGCTTACATATGAGAGAGCAGTGATTCTTGAGCATCTTCAGAAGGTAAGCTGATTTTCTTGTTTCTTCTTATTGAATGTTTTCCATTTCAATGAACCCCATGTGCAATTCTTCAACTTTCTTATACAGGTGGGTAAATTCGACCCAATAACGCGGGAACCGCTTGATCAATCACAGTTAGTGCCAAACTTGGCCATTAAGGAAGCGGTTCAGGCATTCTTGGACAAGCATGGTTGGGCTTACAAGGTAGACTAACGGAATATTATGTGTCAAATTTAGTTGATGTGGTAGTTTTATCTTTTCAGCAATGCAGCAGGATGTTGAATTCTGCAAGCGTGGCCGAAGTTGTTTGTTTTACTTTTGTTTGCTGTTTCATGGCGTACTGACTCTTGGACACCCATCTTATTAAGTGTACATATGTGTTTGATGTCATGTATTGTGTAAATATAGTAGTATGCATATTAGTGTTTGTCGAGGCTACTTTTTTTAGTCTGTCTTGTCAAAATATTGAATCTATTTTTAAACATTTGTTGTCTTTTCTGAGATAGTATTTGTGTAATGTCACGATAACCAAGGACAAGAAGAAATTCATAAGTCACTTAATTTATTTAAGGCTATTATTATTTTGACGCTCAATAAATTTTTAGACACATTTTACATTCATTATTTTTCTTTCCATCTCTTTTTTACAAATACAAAAAAGTTAACTTTTTTTAATGACCAAAATACCTCTAAGAGTAGGTTGTCAACTAGTGTAAGTGTAGTAAAAAATCATTTTCCTTTACTCAAATGGATGAAGGTTATTCATTAATGTTTCTTTCATGTAGATATGATTATGTTTGCAAAAGTACCAAAATGGGGCAATTGGTTTTTGGAGAATTGCAAAAATGGAACATTTTAACATGTTTTAAGTTATGTTAAGATGACAAAACTTTAGTGTGAAGAAAAGACAATATGATTTTAATTTAAAGCATTGATAAAGTTTAAGTTAAGTTGACGAGACTTTATTCGGTACCTTTTAAATTGAAGTTGAGTTAAATTTTAATGACTTTAATTTAGTTTGATAGAAATAATACCAAATTTATATGACTTTGGTTTAAAATGTTTTAAAATAAAATTGTGTCAACTTAATATGACTTTAACTTTAAAATTGTGTCATTTGGTAACACTTTTTCATAATAAAATCATATCACCTTCACACAAATTATGTATTTTTGTAATTTTTTAATAAAAATTTCTTCCGGTATTGTTAAAAAAATAAATTGCACAATGGTGTTTTCGCCAAATATGTTTGATGTCATCAAATAAAAAATGGTGTTAGGTATCTGTTTTTTTATTTATTTATCTTTTCATATTTATAAATAACTCGATGAAATCATTGTTCTCGTATCATGCACCAGAATCGCTCATCTGCCATAAATGGAAGAATAGAAACAAAATGTTAAAGTTATGAATAAAAAAGTGGGGCACAATGTCCATTTTTATCAGCTTTTTTCATCCCGAGAAGCAAGCAATCTCTTTCAGTTTCCCATTTCTTTAATTCTTTTAATTTAATATATAAAACAATATTAAAAAAAAATCTCATTTCCATTCTCGGATTTAAATTTTGGTTAAAATATTTTTTATTCTAATTTTCGTCAAATTTTGTCAAATTAGTTTTAATTTTGTTTTTTCTTAAATAGGTCCTAATTTTAGTTAATTAGGTTATATTTTGCTAACACCATTAACGATCATGAACAATGAGTGTCATGTGTCATTTCGTGTTTAATTTTTAAAATTTTTTAAATGTCCACGTGTCAATCCAACCGCGTGTCATGTGTCAGAATCAATGTTTGATATTCAATTTGGTTTCTATATTTATGATTTTTGTTCAATTCAGTCCCGATTTTTGTTAACATGAAACAATTTTGTTGCTTTTCCAAATTGAAACTAAATTTAATTTTTATATTAAAATTCAAATTTTTAAATAAATATTTTTATATAATATATTAAAATTCACATCATTATCATTTTTATATAAAAATTAAATTTGATCTCATCTTCTATGGGGACAATATTGGTCAATTTTAATTAAAATTGAGACTAAATTAAACAAAAGTAACAAATATAGGGACCAAATTGAATATAAAATATTGACTCTGACACGTGGCACGTTGTTGGATTGACACGTGGACATTTTAAAAAATTTAAAAAATTTAAAATTAAAAAATTAATTTTTTTTAAAAAAATTACGAAGTGACACATGGCAGTCACTGTTCATGGTCGTTAATAATTTAAACGAGAAAAAGACGTAATTGAACAAAATTGACGAAAATTAGACTTATTTGAGAAAAAAACAAAATTAGGATTTAACAAAACTTCACCAAAATTAGGACAAAAAAGATATTTTAATCTTAAATTTTTTGTTCTCTTTTTTCTTTTTCTCTATTTTAATCTTTTATTCTTTTTCATTTAACTACAGTCTCTTCTAGCGATCTTGATCTACGTTGAAACATTGTGCTCTTTCTTTTTTTGGAATCATCAACAAGGAACATTGGTAACTCATTATTATATGTGTCCTTCATCTTTTAACTATATTTGTTTAGGTCTTTTGTATATTTCCTTTCTTTGCACAAATTGTTTTTTTGTATTTTAGGGGCTTTTTTTTAACAAAAAGAAACTTATTTCCTTCTGACCATAGTGATGAACATTATAGAGTTTGCTTTCTTCTCACCAAAACCTAAATTGTATGGATTTTATAAGTTCTCCTTTTAAGTCCTTTTAGATGATTTCACTTAAGAATATAAAATAATAATAATTTCATCTAATACTTAATCTCTATTATTTAGTTTTATCTACTTAGGTAGTTTTGTCCTTATCAACTAGTCAAGATAGATTATTACTTTTAATGAATTTAAATTGTTGGGGTCAACATGATTTCTTAGCTTTAGTTCTTATGATTAGTTATAGGAAACATATATAATTTATTTTTTATAATTTTCTTATAAATTTTCCATAATTTAGTCTCTATGACTGAAAAGAACTAAATTTAACTTCAAAAAAAAAAATTAGTCCCATCATTTGAAACAACTTAAAGGGTTTATTGTTAGAGACTAAACTATAAATTTAAACAATATAAAATGTAGTTCATATATTTTAAATATTTTAAAAATTTTAAAAATTGAGAGCGTACTTTACTTTTAAAATTTTTTGCAAAACATTTAACGTCTACTGTTAAATATTTGTTTGCTTTTTTTAACTGCAGATCGTTGTTTAATTTTTTAATTAGTCAATAGGTCTTCCTAAACTTTAGGTGCAAGTATGTTTGTTATTCACATTTCCTGAAATCATGGTGATGTGGTTACTGTCAGTTTTTTTTTTTTTTTTTTTTTTATAAATGTACTGCTGCTACGTTGAAAAAAACAAGCCCTTTCTTCACATCAGTCTCATTATACTGTACACTTTACCTTGTTCTATTTTTTCCTTCTCCCGATTAAATCATTTCCATTTCAACTCCAACAATCTGGTATCCAGAGCTGTTTTGTTACGGGCCTGTGAAATAATGGACGCTGAATTAAATTTCTCCCAAGTAGCACCTCCGGTCTTTGACGGAGAAAACTACGATGCCTGGGCGGTAAAAATGGGGGCTTACCTGGAGGCTTTGGATCTTTGGGAAGCCATTGAAGAAGATTACGAAATCCTTCTGCTGCCCGAAAATCCCACCATGACCCAGATGAAAAGTTACAAGGAGAAGAAAACTCGGAAAGCAAAGGCGAAATCATGTCTCTTTGTTGGTGTTTCGGCAACCCTCTTCACTCGAATCATGACCTTAAAAACAACAAAAGAAATATGGGAGTATCTAAAGAAGGAGTATGCAGGGGATGAAAGGATTCGAGGTATGCAAGTGTTGAACTTGATGAGAGAATTTGAGCTTCAAAAGATGAAGGAGTCTGAGACCATTAAAGAGTACTCAGACAAATTGCTTGGCATTGTTAACAAGGTAAGATTACTTGGCACAAATTTTTTGGATTGCAGAATTATCGAAAAAATTCTTGTAACTGTGCCAGAAAGGTATGAGGCATCCATAACCACCCTAGAAAACACAAAGGATCTGTCCAAGATTACCTTGGCAAAGGTGTTACATGCCTTGTAGGCCCAAGAGCAACAGAGGCTTATGAGACAAGATCAAGTGGTTGAAGGTGCGTTATGGGCAAATCATCACAGTGGAAAGAAAAACTTCAAGAAGCATAAACAAACAAGCGGTGAAAACACTATATACAAAGGCAAGTGCAAAAAGAAAAATTACCCACCTTGTGAGCACTACGGAAAATTGGGTCATCCACCATTCAGGTGTTGGAAAAGACCAGATGCAAAATGCAACAAGTGTAATCAGCTTGGACATGAAGCTGTAATTTGTGGAAGCAAACAACATGAAGTCAATTCCCAGGTTGTTGAGCAAGATGACGAAGATCATATTTTCTCTGCTTCAATTTTTTCAGCAAAGAGTAACTCTGAATGTTGGTTGATTGACAGTGGTTGTACCAACCACATGTCGTATGACAAAACTCTATTCTAGGACATAAAGCCTACTAAAGTCTCAAAGGTCAGAATAGGAAATGGTGACTATATTTCTGCAAAAGGAAAAGGAACCGTAGCAATTTTAACGAGCTCAGGTACAAAAATAATCTCCGACGTTCTTTATGTACCTGACATTGATCAAAATTTGCTAAGTGTAGGACAGTTGATAGAAAAGGGATTTAAAGTGTCCTTTGAACATCAAAATTGCCTTATCTCTGACATTGCTGGCCGGGAGGTTCTAAGGGTTAAAATGAGAGGTAAAAGCTTCTCATTTGATCCAACAGAGGAGAAGAATGTAGCCTATTACACTCAAGCCAATCTCACAGAACTCT
>Ga0214544_1010858_pt1 | contig 13071 bp, 5 predicted proteins | sample CNSS3metaG_FD_160074 | JGI IMG/M metagenome (GOLD analysis project Ga0214544, IMG submission 160074) | Root nodule microbial communities from cowpea collected in UCLA plant growth center, Los Angeles, California, USA - CNSS3 | ecosystem: Host-associated > Plants > Roots > Nodule | place: USA...
TATATATATATATATATATATATGTTCCTGCAAAGAACAAATAAGATAAGTTAGGCACAAGCGTCACCTTACCCATATAGTCTGCTATCTCCTCAGTAGGCCTCTTCCTGGTTGGCATATGTTTGCTTGGACCCGGGAGGGGTTACCTGCAAAAGGGACTCCAAAGCTTAAGTCAGCGAAAGCTCTTAGAAAGTCAAATCAGATGATTAATGAAGTAATGAATGCGTACCTTTAATTTGTGGGGTCCAAGTGTATTTATAGATTATTAATTGTGTTTGACCATTCCATGGGCTGGGCCCTGGTTTGGGCCACAGGTGGGCCTGGGCCCTGGCCCAGGCCCTTAGTCCTGACTATTGTGGGCTTACTGATTTTTAGGTGTTTTGGTTTCGTCAAGTCTTTTAGAGTGGTCGGTGTAGTCCGATTACTTCTCTAGTGGTTTATGTCGTCATTGTTCGCATGTCGTCCTAGGCTAGCTGTTCCTTTAGCAGCTTGGGTTATCGGTTTAAGCCGGTTAGGCCTAGGTCGACTTGGGCCGGCTATCTGAATTGTTTCCCGTATAGATGTGGTGATCATTTATTATTATTATTTGGTTGAGTTGGCTAGGTGTGGTACAATATATATATATATATATATATATAATGTTTCTATTCTTCAAAAGATAAATGTAGCAAATAAAATTAACAACAAAGGATACAAAAACGTAAAAGATAGAGATGGGAGAAAAACAACAAACGAATGCAGCATTAACATTGTAGGTAAATTGGCACGTGACAAACAAAAAGATGAGAGAAAAACTAATTAAATAACTAACGATAAATGTGGCAAATAAAATTAACAACAAAGGATACAAAAACGTAAAAGATAGAGATGGGAAAAAAACAACAAACGAATGCAGCATTAACGTTGTAGGTAAATTGGCACGTGACAAATAAAAATATGAGAGAAAAACTAATTAAATAACTAACACATACCCCATCAAGATTCAAAACCAAGCCCCAGAACACATTAACGCCTACCACCAAGCACCAGATTGCACACTTTCTTATAATATAACACGCACCCCAGGTTTATAAACACATATATCCACATTAAATATAATATTAATAATTAAATTAAATAAACAACAACTTAAATAATTAAATAATTATTCCATAAGTCATACTTCAATAAAATAATTAATTTAAATAACTCAACAATGTTAATCAAGCCATCAATTTTTTTTTCATGTGTTTCTCTTTATTCTAATTTTTTCTCGGGTCTTACATCATGCACAAGGAAGGAATAGATTATTCAGAGGTGCATGCTCCAATGGCTAGGTTAGAAATAGTGAGACTAGTTGTTGCCTTGGAAAGCTTGAAGTGCTGGAAGCTATGGCAGATAGATGTGGAGTCAACATTTCTCAACGATTTGCTAGTTGAGGAAGCCTATGTTACACAACCTCTTAGATTCGTGAAGAAAGGGAATGAGCATAAAGTCCTAAGACTGAGAAATGAACTATATGTCTTGAAACAAGCCCCTAGAACTTCAAATATAGAAGAATAAATACCTTCCTTCAAGCTGTCCGGTTTCATAAGTGCTTGGTTGAGCATGGATTTTTTGTTAAGAATGTAAGTTTGGATGATATCCTCATTATTTGCTTAAATGTTGATGACTTATTACTTACTGCCCAATTTGTTTTAGAGGTCACACAATTATTTTCTTTCTTCTTCCCCAAACTTCAATATCCTTCCTCTAGCTGGCGCCATCACTGGTCATCACTAATGTCACCAAGGCCTTCTTCCTTCACGCAAGACTTCTTCCCTATATATCTTTCCAAAGACATGAAAAATGCACCATTAGAGAGCCACCAAATTTCTCCTCTTTGCCAACACCACTGAATCTCCAACTGTAGGCCTGTCGATCGAAACCCCTATCACTAGCACCATTGTGCCTAGGCCTCCATTCATATCATTCACACTAAATCTCTCTATGCTCTAGTGTTCATTTCTTCTAGATTGGATTATTTTTGTGTGATACTTTGTGACCACTACCATGTCGTGTTAGAGACGTATCTCAAGCGGGAAAGTGTGACAAAATTATCATATCAGAGCTTTGTAATAGATTAGTGATTTATATAGATACCTAGTATTCTAGTAAGCTCATCAAATAGTAATCATTATGAGAAAATTACTTCACATTAAACCAATTACTATTTTATCTTTCACAATTAATTTCTTTACTTATTGGTTCTTTTAATTATCAAATCACGTGCTTTTCACATTACAATATAATTATTCCTAATTCAACTTGATAAAATGGACCTCTAAGAGAAAAAATAATTAATATAATATACAAAAGGAGAATAATGAAAAAAAAATCAAATAAATAAGTTACCTTACTTATATATCCCAATTTGGTTTTTGTCTTGTAGGGCGAGAAAAAGACAAAAGTGTACCTTGAAGTTGCGAAGGAACGGCGTATATACCTTCAATAATTTTAAAATTATGAAACACGAACTACCTTCAACGTTGCTTCCTCAACCGTTGAATTTTCATCTTCAAAATTTTCAATCATTACCAACGAAAAATGTTTATTTTATTTATAGACACTTTCCTTTTATATTTCAGAATATAATTCACATTACCGTTAGTATTTCACTCAAGTGAATTTGGATATGCAATTGATCCCATTCCTCCATTCAAACTAGTAAATTTTGAATAATTTCTTATAGCATGTTTTGACTAACTTCACTAAGACTATTACGAGTATATCAAGTAACATTAATAAACTCATATAAAAAATTAAAAATTTCATTTATATAATAAAATTTATGAAATTATATTTTTATGCAATTTTATTTTAATCAACTCTAATGTAATAAGTTAATTTATCAAATTAAAAATTTTAAATTTAAAGTTTATTTACTAATAACTAACTATTTATAAATAAAAAAGATAATCTAACTTGTCAACTCAGAATTTATAGATTAGAAACTATCAATTAATAATTAATAACCTCCAGTTACGAACTAATTTAGTATTAAAAAGATGTATTAGTTATAATTTTACACTCTAGTTTTCAAAAATTTATAAGGTATATTATGTTGCATTGTTAATAAAACGTTAGAAGTGAACTCTTTTAGTAACGAAACTATTTTGTATATTTTTCATAAAAGAGGAATATGGTATATTTATTATTTTAAATTCGGTGGCTTAAATTGAGTAGCTTTTACTTTCTTCCATTTCTCCTCCTTTATGTCATACCATCTATGTTACTCATTTGTTATACGCATTGTGGGAAGATATAAAATCCATTTTTCCTATATATAAACTTTGTAGAACTTAAAAAATGCACAAAACTATATTAAAAAGCATGGTTTAAAACTCACTTTTTTTTTTATATTTAACTCCGCTCAATAAAGATTCTCCGGCCGACACCATTCACGTTAAAGTAAGGTAAGAAAACAATATTTCCACAACATAAACGTGGTTTGAATTAAATACACTTTTTAAAGTTATTCTGTCTATAAAAAATCTTCATTAGGTAGAAATAAGGTAGAGTAAAGTAAAATTATTAATTAATTCTGACTTACCTTTTTCCTTTTAGAACGTTGTTTTGTTTTAGTTGTCCTAAAATCAAGTATTTACTACCAACTCAATTATTAAAATTGAAGTGACTTAAACACATTTTCCTTTTTTTTTTAATACAATTTTTTGATAACAATCTTATTTAAAACAGATTAAATACTAAATATAAATAACCTATTCAGCAAGTATTAGAAGTTAGTTTGCTACATTATGAAAAATCAGTTCCTTCAAAGAGAGAACTAATTTTCATTGAGACCTAACTATTTGTAATCAATTAATGTCCTAAAAAATAGACGATAGTTATGTTAATAAAATAAATAGCAAGTCAGCGTTTAGATTATTTGCTGTGTAAAGTCTTCTATCTAATTTTTCTTTAAGAAAAAAAATGATTTTCATTTAATATTAAAAAGGCTAAAACGAACAAGTTATAAGCTACATTTAAATTGTAATCAAGTGACAATAATTTCAGATAAATACTTGGTTCACCATAAATATAAACATTGATATATTTCTTTTTTTAATATATAAAAAAATAACAATTTTAATACACGAATATTTTTTATTAGTTTTGTTTTAACTCTATAAATGATTGTAACAATTAAGTATATGGTCTTTAATAATTACTACGTATATTTATTAAAACAATTAACGTTGAGTCACAAAAAAATTTAAAATTATATAAAATAAAAAATAAAAAGTAAAATTACCCTTTTTATTATACTAAAATTACTTAAATATTACATTAATCTTTATTTTCGTTCAATTTGTTTTGTTACTTTAAATCAAGTTTTATTTTTTTTTGAATTTTGTTTAATTAAATTATATTTTGCTAAGACTATTTAAATGAGTGGACATGTTGGGTCATCGTTTATAACGTGGTCTCCAACTTTGTTGTTCTTGAGAGTTGTCCTCCTTCCACCACCTCTTCCCTTCTTCTTCTAACCCTTCCACCACCTTCATTTCCCAACACGTCCAATTCACTCAACCCATTGCATCAGCAAGAACTCAAAAGTCTCTCTGCATCACTCAACCCACCCACCATCTCTGCATATCTGCATCACCCAATAAATGTTGATCAATTCTTTCTCCTTGTTTCAGCTTTCTTCTCTTTTTCTGTCCGTAGCTTTTCTATCTTCTTAATTCAGTTAATTAATATTAGATAGTTTTAGAAATTAAGAAATATATGGGTTTTTACAATTATAAAATATATTTTTTTCAAAAGGAAACAAATAATTTTATAACAAAAATGTTTAAAAATACCTCTTACGTTTAAACAATTTTGTGAACTTTTTTTAATAGTAACTGTGTTCAAATTTCTACTATTAAAATATGCAGAGATTGTTTTTGGAAATTAATTTATATTTTTTTATAATCATATTTTTTTTTAAAAAAGCAAACGAAACGACTTATGAAAAAATATTTAAAATAACTTATTATTTTAAAAATTAAAATAAAATTATGATTATTTTAATGAAATGATTACGTTAGAAAATTTTGTGTGCGTTTTGGTAGTTAGAGGGAGGTTGAGTTCAGGGAAAAAAAAGAAGTAAAAGACATCAAAGAGCCGTGGCAGCACCGCAATGCGAAGAATGATGCGCCCAGTAATAACTCAGGTACAAACTATATACTTAACCACTGCAACTAGGGATGTGACAATTTGTACCAACATTAAACTGTACATTTGTACCAATATTAATCTCTGTGTGAGTGAGTCGTGGTGATGCAAAGAGGCTTATGAGTTCATGGTGATGTAGTGGGTTGAGTGAATTAGGTGTGTTTGGAAATGACGGTGGTGGATGTGTTAGAAGAAGAAGAAGTGAGGAGGTGGTGGAGGGAGGAGAACAATGACAATGGTGGAGGGGAGAGAACTGTGAAAAATAAAATCGGAAGATAAAACTGACCACACCATAACAATGAGTCATCTTGTTGTTGATAATTATTTAAATTGTGTTTGCAAAAATATTGAATCGAACAAAATTAACAAAAAATAGACTTGATTGAATGTTGTACACATTAAACAAACCGAATAAAAATAAGGACTAAAGTAATATTTAAGCCTATTACTATTTAATGTATCGAAGAAACTATTTACTTTTAAATTTATTTTACAAGTACAGTATCCTTTTATGTATTTGGATGTGTCAATATTTCTTGGGCTCCTAAAGTGCGATTTTTTCAACCTTTGATTGATAAGATTTATAATAAATTTGTTTCTTAGAAAGGAAAATTGCTTAGTATGATGAAAAAAATTCAATTAGTAAATTCGGTAATTGGTAGTTTGTTGTCTATATCTTTTAGGTTTATAAATGATTTAATAAACTTCTTTTTGAAGTGGAACAATGGATTCAACTTTTTTTTTGAATTGGGGAAACAATGACTACTCAATATTAAATGGTCTATCTTGTATCATTTTAAGGTTAATGGTAGTTTGCAAGTTACTAATATTCCGTTAGAGAATAAAACCTATCTATTATGTTTATCTTGGAAGTTTGCTTATGGCAAATGATTTGGTTTGAACTCATACACATTCAATTTCTTAAGTTTAAGTATCATAAATATATATCCTTTAAATCGTCATCAATTTGGCATGGTATTAAGCATGCATATCATGCTCTTCTTGAAAGTACTTTTTGGGCATTCGATGAATGTGATTATATTAATTTTTGGAATGATCGTTGATGTTTTGACATTTGCTTATCTAAAATAGCAAGAATTTCTTATTTTGATAGACTAAAGTTATACTTTATTGTTTGTTCAGGTATTCACATGAACTTTCCTTCTTTTGTTGTCAGTTTATGTGATTTTTCTTCTTTAATGGTTAATGAGGATAAGGATGTGCTTAATAGGATTTGGACGATATGGGGTGTGCTTTCGAAAAAAGTAGCAAAAGATTTTTAGTGTTCTGGTATGGAACACGTGAATTGGGAAACTTGATTTGGTTAGATTATGTGCCACTAACTAAAACTTTGGTTTTTTTTTTTTGAAGTTGTTGTATAGTCGTTTACCTATTTATTTGAAGATTCATAAAAATGGAATGGTTTTATACTCTATGTGTTCTTTGCGTGAAAATAATGTTGAATCTTTGTCTCATTTGTTCTTTCATTGTTCTATTGCTAAGCAGTTGTGAGAATGGTTGAAAGAAGTTTTCAGGATTTGCAGTTTTTTTCTTTGGATTTGGTTGTTCAGTTTCCGATGTCTCCTTGTAGTTCTTTGCATAAAGTGATTAAAGTGGTCGTCATTATTGCGATTATCTAGATGATTTCAGGATCCAATTGCTTTTTCTTTTGCTATTTTTCAAATTATTAAGTAATATTGTATTTGATTTTTCCCCTTCTCTTGGCATGTTTTGACGAAAGCTATCGATATGAGGTGATGTGGTTGACTCGTGCCAAACTAAGTGCTGAAATGGGATACCAACATGTGAAACAATCTATAGAAGAAAGGGGAGTCTCGTGAACAAACTCAATGTTGCACCCTTGAGTGATGTCGAGAAAACTCAACAAAGAACAACATCATCAGTGGTATACAGGTTGACTAGAGTTACATAGACATTGATGCGCTCATCAGTGTCAGTGCTTCCATCATACTGATATATGGTTAAGGCCTTCCATCTACTTAGTAAAGGAGTCTTCTTGATCCCATCCAGAAAATGGATACCTACAACTTTGTGAATTAGTTAGTAAAGTGCTAGTCATTCCATGGGCACTTTTTACTTCGGTGTCCAATAGACACTTTTTACTTCGGTGTCTAGGATGAAATAGGGTTGTGACATGGTGGATAGTTGTGTACCGATTGGCATATGTTTAAGATCATCCCAGTTAGCTTTTTCCAACTTTTTTTTTCATTTTAGAATTTTCTTCCCTTAGGGCATTCATCTCTTCCATGTTACATTTCTTCAACTCTAATAGCTCCTTTTGGAGTTCTAGTTTGGAGTTCTTCCATTTTCCTCCCTTAGGACATTCATCTCTTCCATGTTACGTTTCTTCAACTCTAATCGCTCTTCATGAAGTTCTAGCTTGGAATTCTTCCATTTTGACGCTGGGTGCTTGTCATTGTTCGCCATGTTCGTTATGGACATCATATGGTCTTTTGACATCCAATTCGGCCCCATAGTAGGCACTAAATGTTTTTGCAAGTCTGAGATGTACAAGTCAGATCCACATGTCCACTAATCAGCTCCAAATTGTACTCCTTCTTGATAGAAATCTTCTACATCTGAATGACCAAGATGTCATTACTCCCCTTTCTTCCACAGGGTCGTGATCTTCAAGGTGCGACTGACCAAGATGCTTGCATAGACACTTCAATACTCAAATCATCAATGTATCAAAAGTAATAAATACAATAATTAATGAGTGAGTCGTCATATCTCGTGAATAATGTCTTTTTATATTAGTTTAGACTAAATAGGTAAGACCTAGTCTAAGTGAGTTTCCGATATTCTAATATTTGACCTATCTCTTATTTCTTATCTTTTTCTAATTAATTATTCTTTATCTTATTTTAGTGCGTTGACTTAACTCATGTATGTATCAAAATAATATCGTTTTGTGCTCACAACATCGTTTAGATTTTGTTTTATTCAAAAACTATTAACTTCTCTCCTAAAAGGTTTACTCTTTTCACCTCAAAAAAATCTGCGTTTATCTCCTGTAAGAATACCTTTAGTCCTTCAATAATATTAAAAAAGGAAAAAAGTTATTAGTGGTGTTAGAAACGTTCATGAATTTTTTTTTGAAACACTAATTTCCGCTTTGTCGATCGGTGTTTATAAACCGCATATCAAATGTTGTCCGTATGTCCATGTGACAAAAATCTTCACACCAAAGAAATGCTAATGAAGTATTAATCAGCCAATTATTGGGTACTTGTAAGAATACTTTTATGTTATCTTCTGATCAACATATTTAAGAAACTTGATTACTTATTGGCTAACTAATTATATATAATTTTATAATTTTTTAATAACAATAACTCTCTTTTATAGAGTCGTTGGGATACTTTTGAAACTCAAATTAATTTAACCTAAGCCGAATAATGTGTTTTGTTTGTTTAATTTACTTTTTGGTTCATGGTGTCTTTATTAGTTTTCTAATAGGAATATAGTTATCACAAATCTTGATTGGATGAGGAACCCTCCATATAACTAACCCTAGAATACATTTTCCTTTGATATTTTGTGACGAAAAACATAACTATAGTAGGAGTTATTTCATTGAAAATTATCATTAGGTTTTTCAATGTATAAAGTAGATACTTCACACCCAAATTGGCGGAAGAAATGATATCAATTCATCAAATTTGTTTTACTCATATGAAAAATGAATAAAGACAAAAGATAAAAAAAGATGAAAACCAATGTTTGGGAATATTAATTTTGGGAACTACGTTTAAACACAAAATAGCACGAATGCCCATTTTTTCTAGATGTGAATATTTTAACAGAATCCCAAGGTAGAAATAGAAAGGTTTTGCAAATAAAATTATTGTACATTCTCTCACTCTCTTTCTTTCTCTATGGTTGGAAATGAAAGGGCAACTTGATGTCTCTTTCATTAACCTTTCAAGTTTGCAATCAATTTATATTTTATTAGCTTTCATTGTCATCTCATCTTCTTTCAGCATTTGTGATCCCAACTTATTTGGTATCTCTGACTATCTCACCACTTGGGGCAGCTGCAAGTAGTTATCTAAGTAGTTTTCCAAATTTTTATTGATTTTTGTAAGTTATGATTTATATAAGGTGATTCCATGGACCACTCTATTTTGTTGCATTATACGGTGAGGAGCATGCTTCGCTGTTCACATCACAAACTTTATATTTCATGACTTGACAACTTACCAATTTTCATGAATTAAAGGTAGGTATGTAGTTACTGTATTCATTGGGTGGGATAATCCATTACTCAATCAAACCTAAATATACTCACAAAAGGGTTTTTTGTGATTGATTTATAACTAATCTAATTCAAATATTAATTCAGATGATTTCTTATTGATAGAGTGAGGCATCATGTATGACATTTGTTGAATTTGATATTTAAATGAATCAATTAAAATAAGATTAAAATATTTTTTTAGTTCTTATTTTTTTTATCAAAATCTTAAATAAGTCTTCAGATTTTTTTTTTAGTTTCAATTAGGTTTATATTTTTTAAGATATGTAACAATTAAGTTCATTCCATTAGTATAATATTAACAACGTTAAGTATGCGTCACATGTCAAATTCTATTTTTTTCTTTTTAATTTTTTAATATTTTTTAAAATTCTCTTTGTCATGTGTCACATGTCATGACAATATCATGTTACCTGTCAAGTCAGTATGATGTCAAATGTCAAGTCATTATTTCAATCTCAATTTGATCCCTATATTTGAAATATAAATTTATCAATCTATATACTTAAAATTTTAAAATAAAGTTTAAGGTAAAATATAAATGTAAATAAACTTAATATTGTTAAAAATATGTAATAGAAATATCAATTTTAATAAAAATATCATTATAACATTTATATAAAAGTTAAATTTAGCCTGAATTTGGAACGGATGAAATTGAATTTCTTTTAAAAACTTTGGGATTAAAATTGAATCAAAATAACAAATATATATACCGGAGATTGGGACAATGGCTTGACACGTGTCACCATACTGACTTGACACTTGTCACCATACTGACTTGACACGTGTCACCATACTAACTTGACACGTGGCCAAAAGAATTTTTTAAAAATTAAAAAAATTAAAAAACTAAAAGAATGAAGAGTTGACATGTGGCACATACTTAACAATGCTAGTACCATACTAATGTTATAGACCTAATTGTTACACATTTTAAAAAATATGGACATAATTGAGGCTAAAAAAAATATGGAGACCTATTTTAGATTTTGGTACAAAAACAAGGACCAATGGAGTATTTTAACATTAAAATTATAGGATGATGACATTTGTGTTAGTTTTGAAATGGTTGAAATGCCAAGAAGGGGGTTGAATTGGCTAGTTAAAAATTTAGGCTATCTTTGCAAGCTAAAACCCACCTTTAATTCAATTAATTAGATTACCAAGTTAGGATACAAAAGGTGCAGGATAATATACTTTCAGTCGATCAAAAACAAAGTTAACAGATTGATTTTACTAAACAGATTCTGTTCTAGGATAATCAATCAATTGAAACAGAAAAACAGTCAGCTGAAATACTGAGAAAAATGCAGAAATGCAGATTCAAGTGTTAAACCAAAAACAGTGCACAAGAAAGAACAAGACAGGTTCTAAATGATTATACAAACATGCTCAATGTTGCAGATGTCATGAAAACATGCAAGAACATGAAAAAGATGATTAAAGCACAAGTTCTTCAAACTTAAAAATGAATATGCAAGAGAGAAAGGTTAGAGAAGAGAGGAGACCACGAGATTTTTATACTGGTTCACTCAAACCTGAGCTACATCCAGTTTGTCAAGGTAACCTAAGCTATTTCAAAATATTTACAAAGTATCCACCCTTACACTTTCAAAATATGCAAAAACCACACAAAAGACTCTTGAATCACACAAGAGTCACACCAGCATAGCAAGAACCCTCTTGCAGACCTGGAAAACCACCAGGCACACACACAAAGCTGGAGAAAGATCAAACCTGAGTGGTAGCACAACCCAGCCTACCACAAACCACTTTCTCCAAGCTTCAACTAAGCCAAAAGCTCCTACAATTAATCCAAGATCAATCTTCAACTGCTGTAAACTATATGATCACGAAGGAGAGAGTTTCCACAAGTTTCCAGAACAATTTCACGCTAAAAAATGATCAACATACCTCTCTTTCGAAAATCACAGCTTTTATAGTCAAACTGTTACGAAATTCAACAGGTTGATTTCCAAATTAATCGGTTGATTTCACTTGACTTAAGTGAAATTAGTCGATTAAAAAATAAATCAACTGATTGAATTTATTGCAATTTAAGACTACTGCAGCCAACCTTTTAACCTGTTGAAAAACCATTCAACAGACTAAAAGAGACATTTTAACCTGTTGAAAAACCATTCAATAGATTAAAAGACACACCTAAGACCAAAAAATCTAATTAATGCTACAAGGTCTGCAATATGAATTACAAACATCAAATAGACTTTCTTAATGGTTTAACTATGTAGAGAGCACACATTCCAGCCTTGATTAACATGAATATCATCAAATCTCCTTTCCTTCATCAATGTAGGCTTCATTCCAAAGGTAATGGCTTCAAGATAGTTCAAAAGGACTTCGTTGAATCTTCATCAAATCTTCAAGAAGCATACCACCTTAGCTTCATCAAATCTTCAAGAAGCCCAATACAAACTTTTTTATAACATCCCTAGCGCCACCCCCGGCCCAGCGGCATGTCAGGTCTGCAGCCCAATACACCCCAACCCCTCGCCCCAAGTGTCCCCCACTTCGCAAGGCAGGTTGTTGTCAGTGGGTATCGAACTCCCAACCTGACCTTTAACACCCTGGTAACGCCAAAGATGCTACCAGTTGCGCAGCGGAAGCTGCCCAACCACGAGTACTCCTTTTCTGCCCTTTTCTGTACTGCCGTTATTCTTAACGGGACACGCTTTACCTGGAACCCTTATCTGGGACTCTTGCCAGGAAGACTTTCGATACTAGGACCATACTGGTACTGCACTCGTCTGAGCCGGTATTAACCATCGGCTCTGATACCACTTGTCAGGTTTTATAAGGAGGGGGTTTCACTGGGGAGAACAACACCAATGAGACCTGAGCCTAACCACATAAGATACCGACACCACTCTCAACCCAAAACCTTAAGGCAATGGGTTTATGGGCCTTGATCCTTATATGGTGCTCTACTTTCTCATTTCTGGTCAATGTGGGACTTAGACTCACACTTGGATTCCTAACATTTCATCCATCAAACAAACAACAAGAAAAACAAGAGAAGAAAACAAGGTTGGCTTCCCCTACACATGCATGCTTTTCCCATTCCATCCATCAAGCAAACCATAAGAAAACAAGAGAAGAAAGCAAGGTTGTCTTCCCCTACCTGGACTTGGTTCTTCACTAAGCGTTTCTTCCGCAGCCTCCTCTTTCACTCTCCATGTTTCTCGAACTCTCCTCTCCCTCTCATATTTTCTCACATTTTAGAAACCCTAAAACTGTTATATCTCCTCTCCTAAAATCTTATCTTTTTGTCTATAATTAACATCTTTAATCTTTTCTATTAATATTTAAAAATTAAATCTTTTCAATTCAGATTTTAAAAAAACTAAAAATAAAATAAAAACAAACCAAAATATTAACTGGTTGACTGCTTTTATTTTTGAATGTGGAAAAGTTTCGTGGGTCCCACAACTTAAATGAGAAAGAAAAAGAAACATTTTGTTCCTGCAGAGAACAAATAAGAGGTTAGGCACAAATGTCACCTTACTATGTAGTCCGCTATCTCCTCAGTTGGCCTCTTCCCGGTCGATATATGTCAACTTGAACCCAGGAGGGGCTACCTGCAG
>Ga0214544_1010860_pt1 | contig 13068 bp, 10 predicted proteins | sample CNSS3metaG_FD_160074 | JGI IMG/M metagenome (GOLD analysis project Ga0214544, IMG submission 160074) | Root nodule microbial communities from cowpea collected in UCLA plant growth center, Los Angeles, California, USA - CNSS3 | ecosystem: Host-associated > Plants > Roots > Nodule | place: USA...
TCACATTTTTTATTAAATATTGTTATATAATATATTAAAATTCACATCATTATAACTTTGAAATAAAAATTAAATTTGGTCACATCTTCAATAGGGACCAAATTGGATAATGTTAATAAAAATTGGGACCTAATTGAACAAAAATAACAAATATAGGGACCAAATTGAATATAGAATATTGACTTTGACACGTGGCACACTACTGGGTTGACACGTGGACATTTAAAAAAAATTCAAAAAAATTCAAAAGAAATTAAAAAAAAATAAAAAATAAAATTCAAAAAAACCACGAAGTGACACGTGGCATGCTCCTAAGTTGACACGTGTACATTTAAAAAAATTAAAAAAATTCTTAAAAGATTTTTAGAGAAAATCAAAAAAAATCAAGAAAAATTCAAAAAAAACAACGAAGTGACACGTGGCAGTCACTGTTCATGGTCGTTAATGATTTAAATGGTGTTAGCAAAAAAGGATCCAATTGAACAAAATTGACGAAAATTGGGACCTATTTGAACATAAAACCAAAATTAGGACTTATTTGAAAAAACTTGACGAAAATTGGAACAAAAAAGGTATTTTAACCTATTTTTTTTAGCTTTAAGATATTCATTAAAATACAAATATTACTATTGTCAGGTTCAAACTTTAAAGTGAAGACCAAGTTTAAACTTTGAAAAAATTTAAATTGAATAAATTTATCTAAAAACAGTATTTTTGTATTATTATTTTTTATACTTAATGTTTGTAATCTATAATTTAAATGGAAAAAATTTTACTCTATCCATAAATTAAACTTTTTATGAAAAGGAATTTCTGAAGTAGTTGAGATATTTATATTCAAAGGTTGGTCAAATATCATTAATTATATAAATATTTTAATTTCATGAGCAATACTTTTCTTTTCAATGCCATTCTTATATATAATATTCTTCAACGTGTATAAATATGTTGCTGTTAGAAAGAAAGTTCTCAAATAGTTGACATATTTCTTTGTAGTCAGAGGGGATTGAAAGTTGAAGAAAAAACTACACAAAAATGGCTTTTGCAGTGAAGCATATATTTGCAGCCATGGTTTTTGTTTTTCTATTCTCATCAGGTATGTTGATTAAACACAAGATTTTCTTCACAGCCATGTATTTTTAATTTCAGAATTTTTGTTTTCTAATCTGTAATCAAAATTTTAATCCATCTCCATCTCCGTTTCTGTCTTTTTATTTTTATTTTTGTTTATATTTCTATTTCTATCTAGCAGTTAAGATAGTGATCTTTTGACACCTTAAAAATTACAATATTTATACAAATTTTGCATGAAAATTACTAAAAAAGTCACGTTAAAGTAAGAGTTGCAAAATATTGTTCTCTCTTTTACAAAGATGTCAAATAGTTATCCTAACAATTAACTACTGATTTAATAACAACTGCAGTACCAAATTAGTGACCTTACAATACTATTAAAAAAATTCATATTTCCTACCAATTTTGTTTAAATTTTTTTTGTAAGAAATACTTATAAATTTTGTTATGAAAAAAAAAATTTAAAACATTGTTGCCAATTTTTTTGCAAAATATTTTGTATAAAACACTTTTCGCAACAAATTTTGTAAGAAATACTTGCGAATTTTATAATTTTGTAGAAAATAATTACCCACGAAGCAATTACCTGCCAATTAAAATTCTTAGAAAAAATAGTAGGAAAAAGTCTTTTCATGCAAATTTTTTTAACAAATTTGTAAGAAAATTCACATGTAATATGAGAATTTGTACTGGTGCAAGAAATTTATATAATTTTTTATGGTGTTTAGTAGGAAAAAAATATTGAGATTGATCAAAGTTTTTTTTCAGGACTATTTGTGTTTTGGTATTATTCTTAGTTATCCTTGAAGGGAGTTGTGTGTATATATTATGTTGAGTGAAATTAAATAAAATAAACTTTTATGTTATCTTAATTTTTTAAGTTTTTTGCATATTATATTTCTCTTTCATTCTTGCAAATCTTCTTTTTTTTTCTTCTAAAAGAAGTAAAAAAATAGAAAGCTAGATATAAATTCATTATGTTTGTTTTCATTTTATTTTTTTTCTTCTATTTTTTAAGATAAAACATATTTATTTGCTTATAAATGTAGAAGAAAAAGTTATGTACTATCCTTTCGTAACTATATGTAATTGTGATTTGATTATCGTATATTTTCCATTTTTGACTAGATTTTGATAAATTATTTTTTTATTTTTAGACTTAAAAAAGGTATATTGATAAAAAATAAAATAATAGATCATTTTTTAAGTTGTAAAAGGAAAAATACCCGTGAATATGAAAACAAGACAAATTTACCTTTTCACATATTTTGAAGTATGATACAGATGATCCAATTGTTAAATTAGAGGAACTCTCCCTAAGATTCAAAGCAGGGGAGTTTCATATTAATTCTTTAAAACTTATTGCACGTTCTTGAATATTGTTGGAATATCCAATGAAGGAAAGAAATGAAATTAGGAAAAACTTATTTAAAATGAGTCCATATCAAATACAACTTCAAAACTATCATTCTTCTAAGAAAAAACATAGAAAGATATTTCAATACTAAATTATATATACTTTTGTTATATTATAGTGACAATCATTATATATATATATATATATATATATATATATATATATATATATATATATAATTTATACATATATGCAATAAAAATTATCCTTTTTATACATATATAAATACTTTTGGACTGATGTTGTCAACACAACAAGCTACATTTTAAATTACATGTTTATTAGGCCTATTTTAAGGAAAACCCATTATGGCTTTTCAAAAGTAGAAGGACTGTTTTGACTCACCTAAAGGTATTTGGCTATAAATTCTTTATTATAAGTAATGACAAAGAAAAACTTGGCAAGTTTGATGCAAAAGTTGATGAAAGAATCTTTCTTGGCTATGCTACAAATAATCATGCCTATAGAGTGTATAATAAAAGACTTATGATTGCGGAAGAATCTGTACATGTAGTATTTGATGAATCTAACTTCAAATTGCAAGATCAAGTGTTAGTTGATACAGATGAAGATGATGCAAATTTGGAAAAGCAAGTTGGAACAAAATGAATCAGATGAAAATTGAAATCAATCAACTGAAATTCTTGTTCACAGTAGCTTACCTAAGGATTGGACTACTCTTAAAGGACTGTCAAAGAACAATATTATTGGTGATATTGATAAGGGAGTATCTACTAGTCGCAAGCTTAATAATTTTTGTGAACATATGTTGGATTTGTATCACAAGTTGAACCCAAAAAAAATTTAATGATGCCTTAAATGATTGTAATTGGATTATTGCTATACAAGATGAGCTTAATCAATTTTCTAGAAATGATGTGTGGTCTGTAGTTCCTACAATTGATGATATGAATGTGATTGACACTAAATGGGTGGGTGTTTAGGAATAAAATGGATGAGGATGGTAACATTGTTAGAAATAAAGTTAGGCTAGTAGATAAGGGTTATAACCAATAGGAAGGAATTAATTTTGATGAAGCATATGTATTTATTGCTATGCTAGAAATTGTTTCAAATGAATGTTAAAAGTGCATTCTTGCATGGTTTCTTAAACGAAGAAGTGTATGTATCACAACCACCTGGTTTTGAAGATCATTTTTACCCTAATCATGTTTTTAAATTGAAAAAAAGCTTTGTATGGTTTAAAGCAAGCACCACATCAGTGGTATGAAAATGATGTGATACTTGTTCAAGTGTATGTTGATGACATAATCTTTTGTTCGAATAATAACTCCTTATGTGAAGAATTTGTTGTAGCCATGCAGGGTGAATTCGAGATGTCTATGATGAGTGAGCTGACCTACTTTTTGAGACTGCAAGTCAAACAACTTAAGCAGGAAACATTTTTAAGCCAGTCAAAATACTGTTTTGACTTATTGAAAAAATTTGAGTTAGAGAATTGCAAAGAAGTTGCCTCTCTAATTGCCCCAAACTGTTACATGGATTCAGATGAAGTTCAAAAGCAAATTGATGCAACAAAATACAAAGGACTAATTGGATCTTTGCTCTATCTAACTACAAGTAGGCCTGATATACAATTCAGTGTGTGCATGTGTGCAATATTTCAATCAAATCCAAAGGAATCACATTATAAAGCTGCAAAGAGAATTCTCAAATATCTGAAAGGGACAATTAATGTTGGATTGTGGTATCTAGGTAACTCTAAGATAAACTTGACTGGATTTTCAGATTCTGAATTTGCTGGTTTCAAATTGGAAAGGAAAAACGCAAGTGGAATATGCCACCTTCTTAGCTGAAGTCTCATATCATAGAACAAAAAGAAACAAGCATGTGTAGCACTTTCCATAGCTGAAGCATAGTATATTGAAGCTGGTTATTGTTGTGCTCAAATTGTATGGCTAAAGCATAAACTCTTGGACTATGGAGTTAAATTGGTAAAGTACCTCTTTATTGTGATAATACTAGTGCAATCAACCTGACTAAGAATCCTATACAACACTCTAAAGCCAAGCACATTGAAATAAGACATCACTTCATAAGATATCATGTATTAAAAGGTGATTGTGAAATTAAGTTTGTTAAAATTGAAAATCAATTAGTTGATCTATTCACTAAACCATTAACTCATGATAGGTTCAAGAAGCTAAGAATTGAATTAGGAATATTGGATATGAAAAATGTGATATGATATATAGCCTACAATAGCAACTCAAGCATAAAAGGCTGAATATCTTTTTGGAGCTCTCGGGAAAGATCTATCCTGACTTGGTGAAGGTGTTTTTCACTAATCAATAGTTCAACAATGGAATTCTCAGATCTTGTGTGAAGGGTGTGTAGATGGAGATCTCAAAGAAAGCTTGGAAAGATGTGGTTGGCTAATAAGTGTCTAGTATTAGTAAAATTGCATACCATTTAAACACTTATTTTGCATAAATTCAATGTAAATATCACTAAAACAACCCATTTTGCATTAAAATACATAATGAAGAAAGTAGAAGTAATTAAAAGTGGAATTTAATATATTTGTGCCACTTTTGCAGAAAAAATGAAGAAAATTAAGAAGTTGGTGCTAAGCCCCAAAGTTGATAGATGAGCATCAAGAGAAAACCCCTATGGGAGGGAAAGTTCCATGGTGGATCACCAAGATGACTGCCCAAGCTTGGGAGCATACCCACTCATGAAGGAAACCTCCATGGTTGACCTACTTGGATTAAAGCTAGAGCAACACTAAAAAGAATTCTATAAATATAGAGCATGTATTTGTTATTCTCATGCTTATTTTGTAAATCATTCTAGAGAGAGAAACTCCATAGTTAGCTTAGGTTCATATTGTATATCTCTTGTAAGTTATGGAAGGAGGAAAGCTACTCCATGATCTTGTTGTATACATCATTATGAGCAACTAACTTCTTCCTAGATGGGATTGGATGTAACTTCTAAACTCATTGTACTGCACTTGGTTTGATATATATTATGTTCTTGTCTTTATGTGTTGGTTATTTGATTTGCTTTCATTGTTTTAATGACTTGATCACTCGACATACTTCATCAGCACTAGATAGCAAACACATATGGTTTAGTGTTTAGATCTAATCAAATATCCTAATACTTGGCATATACTAGACATCGTTATGCAACTTTAGTTGGTTTAAAGAGTATTGTTCTTAATGCAAGGGTTCTTCCATCTTGATGGGGATATCTTGTGTTTGATAACCTTAGATTCTTATACTACAGACATGAGGTTCGAATTAAAATTAAGAGTACTTCCAAGAACACTAAGATAAAGAACATAATCTATTGATAATCAAGGACAGTGCAGTTGAGTGGAAGAAGCCAAGTTCAATCCCAACACCTTAATAAGCATCCCTTATCCTTATTTATAGTCAAACGTGTTTTCAAACTATAAAAGCCAATCCTTGTTACTATTTTATTTCCAAACTTGAAGTAGATTATAGATTACTATTTTATCATACAAAATCCTTGTGGATACAACCTTGTTGTTCAACAATTGACCTAGTGCACTTGTGGGATAAATTCACAGACCCTCATTTGTGTCACAACAAGTTTTTGGTGTCGTTGTCAGGGATTTATGCTAAGATAAATTAGTAGTTTGTAATCACTTTGAGTTTATTGTATATTTGTGTAAATTTATGCAATAATAGTTTATTAGAATCTGTTTACACTATTACTTTGATATGCTCACTATATGTTGAGTTGTTGTGCATGCCAAGAAAAGAACAATAAACAATTTTGATGTTTGATCCAAAAATAGAAAAAACTGGTAGAAGGAACAACAACAAAAATAGGAAGAGAAAACAATAGGCACAACTCAAGTAGTAGCATCAGATTTGAGAAAAGTCACCTTTTCTAAGCTCAATCCAACCGAATAAGGAAGAATCAATGGGAAAATGTGATAAAGAGGAAATTGCTAGGAGATTATGTGCATTAGCAAGGGCAACGACAATTTTCAAGCATAGTCAGACCTACTAAGGGTGTGGAAATGAAATCTGCCTACTATCATTATAGCTGCAAATCAGTTTGCATGATTAGACAATGAAGATCCCTACAATCACCTAACAACGTTCTATGAATTATATGGCACCATGGGAATATCAAGAGAGGATGAGGAAGCAACTTACCTCAAATTGTTTCCCTTTTCCTTAATTGGAAAGGACAAAATCTGGTTGGAATCTCAACCAAATCAGAGTTTTGTAAATTGGGAAGATATGGAAAGAAAATTTTTGTTTACTATTTTTCCCATCATCAAGATATGTATGTGCCAAGTAAGTAATAACAACTTTTTCACAAGGACTAGAGGAGCCTTTATGTGAAGCATGTGAGAGATACAAATATTTTTGTCAAAAAGTGTCAAAACCATGGATTTGTTGATGTAGCAGAACTCAATATGTTCAACAGTGGACTTAGTGTAACATCCCTACTTTTAAATAACTATATTATTTATTTTATCCTTATCTTTAAAATTAATTGAGAAAATCTTATATGTTTAATGTTTCGTATTATATCTAGATATGTTTCGTATTAATAGTTTGAACAAGGAAAAGAAGTATCCAAGGGAGGAGACTGTGGAATTGGAAGTTGGCTACAATGCCATCATTTAAAAGCCATTGCCTCAAAAGTCTAGGGATCCAGGAAGTTTTACATTGCCTGTGACTATTGGAAGCTTAATAGTGGGCAAGACATTGCTGGATTTTGGAGCTAGTATCAATTTGTTGCCCTGGTCCATGTTAAAAAGAATAGGAGATATGGAAGTTCAACCAACTAGAATGACACTTTAATTGGTTGATAGATATGTAAAATATCCATATCAAATTGTAGAACACTTGTTGGTCAAAGTGGATAAATTATACTATCTAGTAGACTTAGTAATCATGGATATGGAAGAAGACTTAGAAGTACATCTCATCCTAGGGAGACCTTTTATGAAAACAGCCAAGGACATAATTGATGTTGACAATGGCAAATTAAAAGTCAGAGTGCAGGATTAGGACGTAATTTTCAATGTATTTAAAGCAACAAAGGATCCTATCTACAAAAATGATTACTTCAGGATGGACGTACTTGATGAGGTGTGCTTGGAAATCAAAGAAAAGGTTGCAACAGTAGAACCTTTGGAGAAGGCTTTAACAAATCAACTAAAAGGATGGACTGCTAACCAGGAGAACGAGATCCAAAAGTGCTTAGAAGATCTGGATCATACCATAGAAATTTCCTTTGTTATAGCCTCAGATTTGGAGCTCAGCCGCAAAAATACAGAACAAGAGCAACAACCCATATTGGAGTTGAAGCAGCTGCCAACATATCTAAAATATGTTTTTCTTAGAGAAAATGGCATCAAACTTATAATTCTCAACAACACCCTCCCGAGTGAAGAAGAAGCTAGGTTAGTAAAGGTATTGAAGGCTAACAAAGACGCAATAGGTTGGACTTTATCTGACTCAAAAGCTATTAGCCCATCTTATTGTATGCACAAGATTTTGATGAGGATGAGTACAAATCTATGACTATACCTCAAAGGCGTCTCAACCCCACTATGAAGGAGGTGGTGAGAAAAGAAGTGACAAAACTGCTTGAGGCTGGAATGATATATCCAATATTAAATAGTGGTTGGGTCAGCCATTTCAAAGTTGTTCCTAAGAAAGGGGAAATGATAGTGATTCAAAATAAGAATAATGACTCATTCCCACAAGAACAGTGATAGGTTGGGAAATGTGCATTGATTACAAAAAATTGAACCAAGCCCCTAGAAAAGCACATTTCCCACTTCCATTCATAGATCAAATATTGGAGAGACTTGCTAGACAAGAATATTATTGCTTCTTGGATGTATACATAGGCTATAACCAAATATCAGTAGATCCATTGAACCAAGAAAAGACAACATTTACTTGTTTATTTGAAATCTTTGCTTATAGGAAAATGTCATTTGGCATGTGGAATGCTCCAACAACTTTCTAAAGGTGTATATTTTCCATCTTTTCATATTTAATTAAGAAAAGCATAGAGGTATTCATGGATGATATCTCTGTTTTTGATTAATCATCTAGAAATTGCCTTGAAAAACTCAATGTGGTATTGAAAAGGTGTGTGGAAACCATTTTAATCTCAAAATGGAAAAAATGCCACTTCATGGTGACATAAGGAATTGTTCTTGGTCATAAGATTTCAGAAAAAGTAATAAAGGTTGATTTAGTCAAAGTGGAATTGATAGTAAAGCTTCCACCTCCCACTAGTGCGAAGGGAATTAGAAGTTTTTTAGGACATGTTGGATTTTATAGGAGATTCATCAAATATTTTTCAAAGATGGTTGATAACATTGTTGTTAATGATGTCAAATTAATACTACTTATCTAAAACAACTTCAGTATTGTTTAGAAAGTAGACAACAAAATAGAAAGGATAAAGTAACCCAAAGGTTAAGTCCCTCTAAGGTTTCCTAACTTCCAATGTTCCGAACTTGTCTTTCTGCTTCCCCTTGATATCTTTATATAGAACTTGAACTAGGCTTTCTTTGTTACTAAAATTTCTCAAATATGTTTAAAATAATCATAAATATTATTTATCTTTATAGTTTTTCATTAATATCTAAAAATATTTGGAGATATATAGCCAGTTTTAAAAGTATTTGACAAATATATTTAGTTAAAAATTTCTGATATAATTAAATAAATAAATTATTTAAAGATACCTAATAAATTATCACCAACTAATATTTGCATTTTCCAAATTCAATCATTTGTAATTCCAATTATCTTCTAAATAATCCAATATCTTCATGATATATTTGTTTTTGTTGTAGAAATCTAAAAAGATTTAAGATGGTCTTGCCATATTTAAAAAGATTTGGTAGTTATTATCTTTTGATATTTTATGATATAATTAAATAAGATAATTATTTAAAAACATCAAATAAAATATCTAAAGATATATTTTCCAAATTATCTTTTATCATAAATATTCATGAATTATCAAACCCTTTTTCTGGAAAAGGATAGAGAAAACCGCAAGGTCCAATTTGTTGTTCGTTCCCTCTTGTTGACTTAGCCAAACTTCTTCACTTTCCTAAGCTTTTCTTGCTTTCTTCATGCAATGCTTGACTTGGATTTTTGTGATTTTGATAATTTTTTATTTTTGGATTTATCTTTAAGGTGTCATGAAGCTTTAATCAATTTATTTTCACAGCTCCACGAGCTCAACTTAACTACAAATGCACTAACACATCTCAAAATATTCAAAGAATATTTATGCAATTAAAAAGTTATTTTTAACATATTTTTGTATCTCGTGATCAATAAGCCCAATTATAGGAAATCCCAATTAAATAAATCTTTTAAGAGCATAATTTAATTAAAAATCTAGAATTAAACATTAAATGAGGGAAAAGATATGCATTCATCATACCCACACAATTATCCTTTTACACTTCTGGATAAAATTGAATAATTTCAAAACTTTATTCTAGGTTAATTTATTTTATATGTACACTTGATCAAATCAATGAACATAACTGGAAACAAATCAATCTTCCAAAAATCAAGTTATCATATATATACAAATGGAAAAGTTTTCTTTTACACACATGAGGTAATCTCTTAAGTTCACAAGATAATCAAATATGATAAAGAAAGTTAAATATATATTTTCTCACCAAAATTCCCTTAAATGTTTTGGCTTGTGTTTTCCCTTAAAATACCCATGTAAGTGAACACTTTTGATATTTAACAAGACTCTAATATTTACAAACTTTCAGAGAACATGCAATCTAAGATCATGAGGACTTTTCACGAGTTGTAATGAGTCCAAGGTAAAGGTAGGAATTTTTTTTTGGATTTTTTCATTTTCTGAAATAGAAATATAAAAAGAATAATGAAGCATAATTTCAAATACTATTACTTTTTATTTGTTTCTCTTTTTCGAGAAAGCAATTATTTTTCTACATTTTTTTAGAACTCTTTCATCATTTTCTTTCTTCCTTTTTACCATTTTTATTAATTTATAGGTGAGGTACTCACCCACACACTTTATTCATCAATCAATCCCACCATAATTCATTAGCTCCTTTCTTCCTAAGGTAAGAAAAAACAAGGTCTTTTTTCTTTTTAAGATTTTCCAATATGCTTAAATTAAGAAAAAGAGGACTAAAGCTCAAAGGGGTTATCAATGGATTAATGTCAATGTGAGCTTATTTGGCTAAGTAGCTAAAAACCAAAAATGCTTCAATCATATCAAATCATGCAAATTCACCTAACATGCAAAACAAAAGAATCAAGCTAAATATTTAAGTATAAACAAATTATGAGCAAGTTACTCAAGAAAATAGGAATGACACATGGTGGTCCATTCTTTACATTAAGGCTCAAAAGTCACAAAGTCAAAACTCTTTCATAAAAATATTTAATCAAGTAATTCCCAAATCAACTCAATCAACAAATCACATAAAAAAATCCACTCATAACAATGCAAATATTAAAATCCAATGCAAATATGTTTTATTGAAAATGGGATTTTTTTTTTATAGATTTCTTATGAGACATATTGTTTAAAAGTTTCACTAAGTAAAAAGTTAATACTTTCACAATTGTTTAAAAGAAATCAGTTTTTTAAATAAAAATTGAAAAAAATAAAAAACAAAATGAGAAAGCAAAAATCCTAACTACAGTTCGTCTCCCCACACTTATTTCAAAAAGGCTTGAATGAGGCATATGCATTAGTAATTTAACAATGCTTCCTTCCTATCACCAGATCACCTGTAAAAACATGAATTAGGCATATGCATAGATAATTTCTCGATGCTTCATTTCGTTTTCCTATTGGTTTATCAACGTTGATGACCTTTTAACACCCACTTCCAGTAGTTCAATTTGGCCGGGAGCCATTTGGGTATTTTTGATGTCTAAGCATAGAAAAGTGCCTTAATTTGGGTGTTAGAAAGTGTTTTACCGGACATTAGAATGTTCTAGTCAAAAAGACTAGAGTCCGATTACTCAGAACATTCAAAGTGTTCCCTCATCCTCCTTCCTTAAGGTTCTCCTTTATGCCCATCTTTCCCATCCCCTTGGATTCTCCTTTCTTCAATGCTCATCAATTTTCTCTATTTAATTCAATCTCATGCCATATCTTGAACGATTACCTGAGTCCTTAACTTAAAGATAGACCATGAATTAACATCTTACATCATTTCTCATTACAACGATTCCACTACCATTAGTTTGAAAACTAGATCGACCTTGGGTCTAATAACTAATCGACCTTGGGTAATTAAAAACTAGATCAACCTTTGGCAGTTAAAGATTAGATCGGTCTTGAGCCTACTACTATATTTATATTTATTATTTTTAGCATTGCAATTTTAAAATATAAATTAAATAAAAATATTATATATATATATATATATATATATATATATATGAGTGTGTGTGTGTGTGTGTGTGTGCGTGCGAGTGCGTGGGTGCATGAGTGGGTGTGTGTGTGTGTGTGCATGTGCGTGCGTGTGTGTGTGTGTATGTGTGTGTGTGTGCGCGCAACACAGTAGGATTGATAGGATCATCGAACAAAATCATAAAATCGTGTAAATTGTGGTTTTTTTGTTCAAATTTTCTGTTGCACTACCTGTTCACAACCTTTGCTGAATAATTGAAATTTTACGTTGTTATATTTGTTTCAGTCACAAAATCACCTTTCACCTAATTAAATTAAATATTAATACAATTAAGAATTATTTCTCAATAAAAAGTTAATACAATTAGGATGATCCAGTTGCAACACATTACAACACTTTTCAATTGAAATTTAATACAATTATAATTTTCCAATTTTGTAGCCATGATTTTGTATAGACTCAAAGCATAATATCATTTAATATTTATTAATTATAACATTAGTATTTATTATTTCTCGTATATATTAATTATAACATTACTATTAATTATGTTGCTATTTATTATTTGTTGTATGAAGAAATTTATATGAATGCTATTTATGAAAATTGATAACAAATTGCTTTTTTCATTTATGAAGATTGAATTTAGTTCTTTTTGCATTTCCATATTTTATTATATTAATTATTTTCATACATGTTATCACTACTAAAAAAATTCATAATTCCTGTCAATTTTGTTTTGAAATCTTTTTCGTAGGAAATACTTATAAATTTTATTGTGAAAAAAATTTTGCAAGAAATTGCTACCAATTTTCTTGCAAAATATTTTGTATAAAATAGTTTTCGCAACAAATTTTGTAGAAAATACTTGCAAATTTTATAATTTTGTAAGAAATGATTAGCTACAAAGGAATTACCTACCAATTAAAATTCTTAGAAAAAATGGCAGAAAAAAGTCTTTTCTTACAAATATTTTTAACAAATTTGCAAAAAAAAATCCCATGTAATATGAGAATTTTTAGTAGTGTATTTAAAATTTCAAAAGAAAATTAAATTAATTTCTATTCCTTATAAAATCAAATATATATATATATATATATATATATATATATATATATATATATATTATATAAAAAAAAAAATACTATATATATATAAA
>Ga0214544_1010862_pt1 | contig 13064 bp, 8 predicted proteins | sample CNSS3metaG_FD_160074 | JGI IMG/M metagenome (GOLD analysis project Ga0214544, IMG submission 160074) | Root nodule microbial communities from cowpea collected in UCLA plant growth center, Los Angeles, California, USA - CNSS3 | ecosystem: Host-associated > Plants > Roots > Nodule | place: USA...
CCCTGATTCTGTCTTATAAATGCTATGAAGGAATGAATGAAATAATAACAAGAAAGTTTTCATCTATTCTCTGCCTTTTTCTGTAGGAGGTTCCTTGACCTCGAATCAAGGCTTTTTATCCATATCATTTTGGTGCTCTCGTTGAGAGGCGAACATGTCAGACCACAACACCCGTTCCAAATCCATCACCAATTTGGAAGAAGCTATTCTCAAACTCACCGTTAAACAAAATGAAATTACTACACGTTTGGACGCCATTGCTTCTCAGCTTTCCAGTCGAGACGTACATTCCCCACACTCTGGTACCCAAAGTTCCTTTCACTCCGATTCCCCTCCTTTCACACCGCATCTCCGTTTGGATGTTCCACGGTTTGATGGAACCGACCCCATGGGTTGGATCTTTAAGATCTCCCAATTTTTTGAGTATCATCGCACACCGGAAGTGGATCGACTTCGGATTGCATCTTTTTACATGGAGGGACCAGCTCTCAGTTGGTTTCAGTGGCTGCATCGGAACAATATGATCCCTTCGTGGCAAGAGTTTCTTCAAGCTCTCGAGGTTCGTTTTGCCCCTTCTTATTACGAGGATCCTCGTGGTTCTCTCTTTAAGTTGACACAGAAAGGTTCAGTACAAGATTACTTGAATGAGTTTGAACGGCTTGCTAACCGCATTGTGGGTCTCCCTGTAACTTTTTTGTTGAGCAATTTTATTTCTGGGTTGACTCCGGATATTCGTCGCGAGGTTCAAGCGTTGCAACCTCAGACTCTAACGCAGGCCGCGGCGTTAGCTAAGTTGCAAGAGGACAAACTCAATGACCAACGTCGTTCAGTACGACATCGTCTTCCCGTATCATCATCGGGACTGCCGTTGCTTCCCACACCTTCTCGGCCACCGACACCGCTATCCAACTCGTCTAAGTCGCAGTATAAAAAGTTAACTCACGAAGAGATGTTGGCCCGTCGTGAGAAAGGATTATGCTACAACTGTGAAGAAAAATTCAGTCTAGGTCACAAATGCAAGGGTCGTTTCTTTCTTTTAGTTGCCGTTGATGAGGAAGATGAAGTCCAAACCAAGTCCCCACATTTAGAGGCGGATCCTAGTACGCTTCATCAAGAAGGTGAAGATCTGGACCAAAGTGAAGCCCAAATAAGTTTCAACGCTTTGGCTGGATTGCCAGCCCCTTAAGCCCTTCGCATAGTGGGCTACATCTCTAACCAGCCCACTACTGTTCTGGTAGATGGGGGGAGTACTCACAATTTTATCCAAGACAGAATGGCACGTTTTTTGAATTTGGGGACTCAGCCCACTAAAACACTACGAGTAATGGTGGGAAATGGTAGTGAACTTGAGTGTGATAGCATCTGTCCAGGGGTGGAATTGAAAATTCAGGGTCATAAGTTCCTGGTGGATCTCCATGTGCTCCCCATTAGTGGTGCTGACATAGTCCTGGGCATCCAGTGGCTCAAAAATTTGGGTCCTATTGTCACCGATTATTCCCAACTCACTATGAAGTTCGTTAAGGATGGGAAATTTGTGGAGTTTAAAGCTGATGCCCCCCCAAAGCCCAGTGACATTTCAGCTCAACAGGTTAAACGAATTCTACAAACACATGCTGCTGCAGGTTTTTTTTCACATTCGTATACTGCCTACTACACCCTCATCAAATTCACAAGCCATCCCTAACCATCCTATTCATCAAATATCGATCCTCTTAAAGAAATACTCTAAACTTTTCCAGAAACCGGCATCCCTACCACCTTCTCGTCGTATGGATCACCAAATACACCTCATTCCCAATTCCTCACCAGTCTCCGTACGTCCGTATCGATATCCCCATTTCCAGAAAGCGGAAATTGAGAAACAAATTGAGGAGATGTTGTCTGACGGAATGATACAACCAAGCCATAGCCTTTTTTCTTCCCCGGTCTTGCTTGTCAAGAAAAAGGACGGTAGTTGGAGATTCTGTGTTGACTTTCGTGCCCTTAATGCGATCACCATCAAAGACAAATTTCCCATTCCCACGATCGACGAGCTCTTAGACGAGTTGGGGGGAGCTTCGTGGTTTTCAAAACTGGATTTGCGACAAGGATATCATCAAATTCGCATGTCTGAAGCTGATATCCCTAAAACCGCCTTTCGCACGCATCACGGGCATTACGAGTATACGGTCATGCCATTTGGGCTTTGTAACGCCCCTTCAACGTTTCAAGCAACTATGAATGAACTGTTAAAACCATTTATGCGTAAATTCCTGATTGTTTTTTTTGACGACATACTGGTTTATAGCAGGTCACTGAAAGCTCATATTCACCACTTGGAGCTGACTTTCCAACAATTAATACAGGGCGAGTTTTTTTTGCGTGGGACTAAGTGTTTATTTGCTCAGCAACAAGTTGAGTATTTGGGACATGTGGTTTCTGCAGCTGGTGTGGCACCAGACCATTCAAAAATTCAGGCAATGTTAGATTGGCCACCCCCTTCCACGATCAAAGCATTACGTGGCTTTCTGGGATTGACAGGCTTTTATAGGCGATTCATAAAAGGGTATGCAACCATAGCTTTTCCCTTGACTGCACTTTTAAAAAAGGATGCATTCCAGTGGACCAGTGAAGCTCAAACCGCTTTTGACACCTTGAAGACAGCCATGACTGAGGCACCTGTCTTAGCATTACCCAATTTTGACTTGCCTTTTGTCTTGGAGACTGATGCATCTGGCTTCGCCATGGGAGCGGTTTTGATGCAGGAGGGTCATCCGATAGCGTTCCATAGTAAACCATTCTGTCCAAAGCTCATGCGTTCATCTACCTATGTCAGGGAACTTCATGCCATTACCAGCGCCGTTAAAAAGTGGCGCCAATATTTACTGGGGCACTTCTTTACAATCCTCACGGACCATCGTAGCCTCAAGGAGTTGATGTCGCAAGTCATCCAAACGCCGGAACAACAAGTTTATTTATCGAAGTTGTTGGGCTTCGATTATTCCATACAGTATAAAACAGGGAGCACAAATGTAGTAGCAGATGCGTTGTCCCGTCCTTTTGATTTTGGTGACAGCCATCTCTTTGTTCTATCTATGCCTCGCTTCTTATTTCTTGAAGAACTCTGCAAGGCTCTCCTTACAAGTGCTGAATTTGTTCAATTATTTAAGGAGGTACAAAATGACTCAAATGTTCCGGCGCACTACAGCATCCACCGAGACCTATTGTTGTACAAAGGCAAAATCTGGTTAAATCATGACAATCCCTTCATTCCGGTATTGTTGGAGGAATTTCACAACACTCCACTCAGCGTGCATACCGGGGTTGCTAAAACTTTGTCGAGGCTCCAGCACAATTTTTATTGGAAAGGTATGCGTGAGGATGTTCAAAATTTCGTTGCTCACTGTGCAACTTGTATGCAAACCAAGTATGAAACTAAGCGGCCAGCCGGACTATTGCAACCTCTTTCTATTCCAATAGAACCATGGGTTGACTTGTCTTTGGATTTTATTACGGGCTTGCCACTCTTCCAAGGTTGTACGATCATTCTGGTGGTTGTTGATCGCTTCTCGAAGGGAGCGCATTTTGGAATGCTACCCGCGCATTTCACATCCTTTAAGGTCGCACAACTTTTTTTGGATATGATCTGTAAACACCATGGATTCCCTCGTAGTTTGGTCTCAGACCGAGATCCAATTTTCATTAGCAAATTTTGGAGAGAATTATTCCGGTTGTGTGGCACCAAGTTGCGCATGAGCACCTCTTTTCACCCGGAAACGGATGGCCAGACAGAGGTTCTAAACAGGGTCTTAGAACAGTACCTACGTTCCATGGTTCACAACAAACTGAATGATTGGGGAAAATATTTAGGCTTAGCAGAGTGGTGTTATAATACAACCACTCATTCAGCCACTGGAATGTCTCCTTTTCAGGTCACGTATGGGAAAGAGCCTCCTTCGATTCCTCAATATTTGGTGGGTTCCTCGTCAGTGGAGGCAGTTGATTCTCTACTTTCAACTCGACAAGACATGCTAATTACTCTTCGAAGGAAACTCCAAAAGGTACAAGATCAGATGAAGGCAAGTGCAGATGGCAAGCGAAGAGAGGTGGAGTATCAGGTTGATGATTGGGTTTATGTGAGGTTGCGACCCTATCGCCAAAATTCTGTTCGTGGTTCATCTTATGCGAAGCTGGGCAAGCGGTTTTATGGCCCATTTCGCATACTAGCACGAGTTGGACATGTTGCTTACAAGCTAGAGCTGCCTTCAAATTCCAAAATTCATCCAGTTTTTCATTGTTCGGTGCTTAAAGCTCATCGTGGTCCTATTCCTGTTCACCAAGTTGAGATGCCAGTTGAAACCCATGGTAATAGCCCGACAATTACTCCTATGGCTATACTGGATTCGAAGATAGACAATTCCACGACCCCTCCTGTAAAATTCGTTTTGGTACAGTGGAAAGGATTGGCTCCGGAAGACACCACTTGGGAAGATTGGAATGAATTGCAGCTGAATTATCACCTTGAGGACAAGGTGATTTTCCCAGGGAGCAATAATGATAGCAGTACAGGCCCAAATGAAGAAATCAACACCATCCACCAGACCAATGAGGTAGCTGACACAATGACGTCAACAAGGGTTCGCAGGATGCCAAAATATTTAGTGGATTACAAACTTTGATACGTGGGGGAGTGAGTGAGGGAATATTGATATATTACGTGTCACTATTTGAGTGGGTTTGTTATGAGTTTGTTATTCCCTGATTCTGTCTTATAAATGCTATGAAGGAATGAATGAAATAATAACAAGAAAGTTTTCATCTATTCTCTGCCTTTTTCTGTAGGAGGTTCCTTGACCTCGAATCAAGGCTTTTTATCCATATCAGAATGACACTTACTAAACTGCAAAAGCGATTTGGAATTGCAAAGATGGAGGGGAAAGCATATGTTGGAGGTGAAGTTGTGTGCGAGGGAGAGTTTTTGATGGCTAGAGGAAGTGAATAACTAAGACAAACCCACCCCAAAAAAAAAAGTTGATTCTGCTTCACTTCTTTCGTGTTTCAGGTAGTTCAAGCTTAGATTATTTTTTTATGAAGAACATGAACACCATTTGAGTCATTCGATCTATGTACTTCTCAAACACAAATTTCATGCTAAGCATTTCTCCTCATTCCAAATAAGTACCAAGATAATTACTGTCTGAAGTGACAAGTAAACCCAACTTGCAATTTTCACTCCATCTGGTTTGGAAATGAAATATAGATGCAAGTAATTCATAGAACTGATATCATAATATTTATAATACACATACATGGTGAAAACATCCAAGATTAGAGGATAGAATCTGAAACATCTCAAGGGAGAAACTTGGCTCTATAGAACAATGATTGAAGTTGTCTTGTCTCCCTAGTGTACATTATTTTGTTTACAAGCCAAGAGCGCCAAGGGGAGTCTTGCCCTGTCCAGCTTCAAAGTAGAAAATAAGCATAGCCAACATTGCAATCCTGGCATGCTTTATCTCAGCCAATTTGAGTCTCTCTAGCTTGTCTGCATCAGGAATGTAAACACCATCCTTGATTGTGCCAGCAAATCCCAAAGGGTCAAAGAATTTTCCCCCAGGGTAGCCTTGATCACCAGTGGAGTTGCCAAAGTTCTCAGCAGTTTTTGACCATGGGGTAGCCCATTCCACTGACTGAGAATCTGGGTTGAAGAAATCCACCCATCTCTTGCTCTCAACCCATCCCATTAGAAGCAACTGGGTGCCCAAAAGAGAACCAAAGGAGAAAGGAGCAACAGCATTAGGATCAGCACCAGCCTCAAACCATGCAACTCCACTCCATGCCTGCCCAATAAAGATGCCAACAACTGCAGCCATCGCCCACCTCCCATGAATCAGTTCAGCTTCTCTATACCATTTCAGGAATGCTGGGTCTTTCCCTAGTCCCAGAGGGTCGAAACCATAGTCACCTGGTAGCCTGCAATTGCAACATTCAACACCAAATGAATCCACCAAAACAATGTTGACACTTTTCCTAATCCTCTTTCAACTTTTCATTTCTCAGCATTTGTGTTTCCAACAAAGAATGTAAGAAAGAAAAGATAAATTGAGAGGACTTACGAGCCATCAAGCCATTCTGGGTCAATGAAATTCCCACCACCTTTTACAGCAGGGATCCATGACTTCTTTGGAGCAGCAGCTACTGCTACAATAAGTCTTTTAGGAGTAACAGCAGCACCAACTTTGGGTCCAATGCCAGAAGCAAGCAAGGCCTCACTCCTCTTTCCTCCACACAAGAACTGAGATCCAAACCTGTTTAACACAGCACCAGATGTTGCAACTGCCATATCTCTCTTTTACCTTACTATAGCTTACTGGTGGAAACTGAGGTTAGTTTGGAGTTTTGCTTGCATGCACATACTGATATGGTGTTTATATGTGACGTTGGAGAAAATCTGAGGGAACTCTCAGAGGAGGCCAAGTAGGCCAATGAAATCTGTAGAACAAATCTCAAACTCTCATGGATAGATTTTGGACTAATAGGAACTTGGTCTTCATCCCCTTCCCTTTGTTTCATGCACCCACGTGTATCACTGCTTCACCACATATTGTATTTGGGTCCACTTTATATCTTATAATATATATGGTGTCCATTATCTACTCATAAAAACAAAAAATAAAGAAATGTTCAATCTCACATTAATATAGAAATGGTTAACCGGTGTTAAAATTAACCAAAGCAACCATAAAAATATAAAGACTAGAAAACCAAGAGTATGAGAAATGTAGATAGAATCACAAATCAGATTATTACTGTGGAGTGTTTTGAAATGAGTAATCCACAATAATCAATTTTGGATTACAGATTTTACCATGCCTGACAAAATCGAAATCTTTATTTTGAACTATATTTTTTTGGTACCCTTCCGAAATATAACTACAAAACTTTTTAATATGTTCTAGATATCATCTACTGAAAGTCTACTGCTTACAATGTTATTTTCATCATTTCACTAATCCATTCTACTATTTTCTTTTGGTTGATATTCGACTATTTTCATTCATGGCTTTTACTTCTTGCACCCCCTCGTGCATCTGCTAAATTTTTAAAATGATAATTTTATCCTCTGCAAAAGTGACCTTCGGATTTTTTATATTGGAAATTCTTCAGAACAAACTTTCCAAAATTTTTGAAATAAGATTTCTGAAATGAAATTTTTGGAACACCTCCATATGAAATGCGTTTTAGAAAAAGTTTTCTGGAATACATGAAATGCACTTTGAAAAAGCTTTCGGAAACGAGCTTTTTCCCACACCTATTAGTATGAAAATGCGGTTAGTAGTGGGAGCAGAGGAAGCAATAGCCCTCGTCCATTTTATCCCTTTCTTTTATGGGTTTTGTTGGAATTAGTCTATTTTGAAATTTTGAACTAATTTAATTTTTCATCTTTCGAAATATGTGGATTTAGTCATTTTAATCAAATTTTGTTAGATTTATTTAATGTTTCGTACGACATTTCAGGATTGTATTCAAGTTGTTTATATTATTTTTCACATTTTTATTTTAATGTTAAATCAAATACTATTATAAAACACGCTTTAAATGTTCAATAAACTGAACAAAATTAGATTAAAATGACTAAATTTACATATTTAAAAAAATGAAGTATTAAATTGGTCCAAATTTTCAAAATTGATTAATTCTAGAATTCACTAAAAGAAAATGGAAGCTTTAATTTTACCTCATTGTCAAATTTGTCTTAATAAATTAAGACTAAACTTGTATTAAACTTAAGTTGTTTCAGTTCTACTTACAATAACCCAAACGCTATGTAAGTATTAAAATTTAATTGTTAAAAGGTAAAACCTTTTAAAGGTTAGCTCATTATGATATGATTTGTAGTGTGTTAAAGAATTGCGATATTCTCTCTAGTTAATATACATTGTTGGAATAAAAACTAATCAACTAATTATCCCACTGAATTAGGCATTTATATTTTCCGTTATTTTTATTATTTTAGTCACTGGATTTGATTTAAACATAAATGGGTAGGATTTATTAAATAATTCTGTTTATGATGAACAAGAGAGGATCCAGAGATATATTTGTAATGCAAAAAAGTGTATTATTCGTTCAATCATTTCAAATCAACAACATTAACTTTTTTTTTATAAGTTTTCTTACCTTAGAGAAGTAAAGTTCGAATTTCTCCTAAGAAATTAAAAGGGTCGTTCTTAAACGCTCCTCTTTGAGATAGTTTTTTTTTTTTCTTAAAAGTCGTATAAATATAAATGTAAATATAAATATAAATATGTACAAATTGTTTTTTCTTTGTTATGAGTATCTTGTATTTTATTGTAATGAATTTTAAATCAGTGTGGTATAAGTTTGCAAATATTTTATGTTGGGTGATCGTGACTAGGGTAGGAGACATAGACATATTTTTCCACCGTCGGATACAATTTTACAGTTGTTATTTTTGTTTCTAATTTGATGGCTGAGATTAGTTCGAGAAATTTGAAAATACTTTTAAATATATATTAAAATGAGGTTTAAAATGTAAAGATAAAAAAAAAGGTTTTATTTGGTAGTTTCCAATTGCATCTCTATCTATTTTAATGTGCAATCCTAAGTAGTTCTATTTTTCTCCATCAATCTTCTTCTTCCTAAACTAATATGCATCCCTCTCTTCTCTTCTTCTTCCTACACCAGTCCCCTGCCCTATTCTTTATCTTCTTTTATATGTTTATTCACAAATTATTCCCAATTACAAATAAAAACCCTAAACTAGAAAATAGATTTGAAATTTTGAAATTTATAGGGAGTCCCAATTGAAAATATGGAGGTGCAAAAAGAAGCTACCCCTTATTTTGGTGTACTATGTTCGCTTGTCCTTATTGTTATATTTTTAGTCGAGCCCATAGTACATCCCTAAGCCCAACCAAATAAAGTGAAAAAAGACCAAAACCATGACTCGTAAATCCTTACTAAGCTTAAGGGCCATAGCACTCTTTCGAGCCCATAGTACATCACATTATCATTGGAAACTTCCACACCTTGCATAACATGACTTATCAAACAAAGAATACTACAAACATTTATTCTTCGTGTCTTTTAAGTGTTTTATATTAGTCATAAAAAATAGTTATTTTGAGATGTTGAGAAAGGTGATATTGCCAACTTATTCACAAATTATCTATTAAATAACATTTATTACATTTCATCTACTTAGTTCTTTAATAAGATAAAACAAAATAACTTTTTCTTTTTCTTTAAAGGATATTTTAAAGGTAATTTTCCTTGAAGAAGCAAGAGAAAGAAAATAGACTATATTGGTTTGTCTCAACTATTGAGACTGTTTTTACTTCTTTTTCTAAACAACAATCCCAAATATTCTTTTTATGATAGTTTCTTTAGGCTTTGTACACACTCCCAATAAATAAAGAGAATATGTTAATACCCAATTCATATAAGATAAACAAATATGAAATATGAACTTATGTTTTTTAGCAAAAACACTAGAGAAAATATAATACATGGTTTTCCAAAGGTTGAGTATTATAGATATTCACAAATAGATAGGTGGTTTCGTATATTCTTCATGATTATAGTATTTTTTTATATATATAAGTCTTTATAAAGATAGTTAAGAGAGATATAACATAAAAAGAAATATATAGTATATATACTTCAAATTATATTTTAGATACTTGAAGTTAATATATAATTATAGTTTAATGATTAAATTATAAACAAAAATTACAAAAAAATAAATATTGTGTCGTATAGTTAAAGGTAATTTCCACCAATATATTTAATTTCTCTTCAAATTACAAAAACAAATATTCTTTTTCTGTTAAACACACAAAAAAAAAAATACTACCTACCAAACTCTACCATTCCTATCCTTGATCATAAGTGTTCTGAGTTGTAACCGTTTAAACATTTATGCAATCGTAAATGCTTCACATTTAAATAACTCTATTTTACTGATAAAAAGAAAAAAGAAAAAGAAAATCCTCCATTTATTGTTAAATTGAGATAAAGTCATAAAAAACAAAAACATGTACAACATTTTGGTTCATTACATAACTAAAGATTTATATGATTATTCCCACCGAAAAAAAAAATAGTTCATAATATTTAGCAACTACATTATTTGGGATGAAATAGATTATCACAAAATCACACAAATTAGAATTCAACAATAGGGATAGTTTGACAAAATTTAAGGGACACATTTCTTTTTTTTTTTTTTCAAAAACATTTGACAACTATGTAACGGTCATAATATGCCTCTCAAATAACATTATTCTTGAATTTAAGAAATCACCGATTAAATTTAAACTTACACAAAAGAGAATGAAACCGATAAAGTTTTCGGTATCATCATTTGGTGAGTGCAATGGACCACATCTCAATTCTAAAAATAAAATAAAAAACTTTTGTAAGAAAAAATGATTAAAATAATCAAATACTTAATAACTTTTAAACTATTCTATCCCACACTTCTCCCTTTCTCTTTGTATCTCTCTAGTTGGAAAGCTTATTGTAAAATGTGTTTTAATATAATATGTAAAGTAATAAGAAATGGCCCTATCATGAAACTAATCCATCATCACCATCATCTACTCATGCATGGTTTGAAAATGAAGAACTAAGCCACATAATTTGAAGAATAAAATACACAACAAGAACCTTTGAACCTTTGAACCTTTCCCATGAATGATTATGGGAAGTTGCTGGTTGACAATGAAACCACTTATAATAACACAAACTCCAGCTCCTCCAAAACCCTACTTAAGCCTTTTTTCATTTTCTAGCATGCATCAATGTCTACCTTTGTGTCTGTTTTTTTTTTTTTTTTTTTTTTTTTTCTTTTGCTTTTGGAGCCACACAACACAAAGACACAAGGTATAATAATAAGTGTTGTGTGTTTCCTTTTGGCGAGGATGGTGGAATTTGCTTCCATAATTGTCACTAATTTTGCCTGTGCTTGTGATTCCAAATCATTATAATCATTTGCATTCTCGGACCCAGTCTCATAATTATGTGCATTTCTGCTATTTTTTCAAACACTTTTGAGTCAAAAGTTTTCAAACAAATCAACTCAGAAAAATCACCAAGTAATTACCTTTCCTTTTCATTCTGTGCAGAGTGTACAACGTACTACAAAATCTCTTATAAACCATGAAAGTCATATTCAACATATTTGAAGTTTGAACTTTCAACGTCTTTCCCTTCTTTCTCTCCCTCCATCTCTATCACTTCTGTTTCATGTCTTCGTCAATTTCTCTTTTTACATATATAAATATCTTTCACATTAATAAATTCAGACTTTAAATTTAATTCAATCTTATAAAATTAGGTCATAAGATGAAATTAAGATATAATATAACTTCATTATTTTAATTAATATGAAATTTTTAAGACACACGTAAAAAAATTTGATGAAATCCAATCGTACTAATTAAATTTTAATTTATTATAAATTTATTTTATTTCTAATCAAGACGAAATCTTTAACAAAATTTTATAGAACTTGATATAATTGAAGATGGGTGCACAACTAACATGGAAAACATTTTAATTAGGACCAGACCAAATTATCATTCATGTTGAAGATCATCATCATATATTTTTTTTATTTTCAACAGAAGAACGTTGTAGTCCTATTTTTCTGAAGTTAATGTGTATATATTATTCAAAAGTAATGTTTTTTTTTTCTCCTAATGTTTAGTTTCAAGAGAAAGTCACTATGTAAACTAATATCCCATAAGTAGTATTGTCTCTATTTAACTATCGTTTGAGGTTCTTCTGAAAAAATAAAAAGTGTTGTAGAGTTAAAAAGAAGTAGATAATGATGTGATTGTGATTGTGTCCTTGTTTGGAACGAATTCTTGAACTGTGGCAGTGGAGAGTGTCGAGGATCAAGAATGAATCCATCATGGTTTTCATACTTTGTTTTCATAGGTAGCTTTGAAATTTTACATTAAGTTTTGATGGACATAATAATGATATTCATAAGTAGGGACAGGGATTTGGTTGGAATTTATGTTAGTTCATGTTGTTGTTTTTATTTCTATGGGGCTAATTAAATAATGTAACTTTCACAACATTAATTCGATAACATGTATGGTTTCTGGTGTCCAATAATAATAATAATAATAATAATAATAATAATAATATATTTTCTCTTTGTAAGAAAAGATGTATATTTATTTTCAATTACATTAAACATTAGCTACACCTTCATGCTTAGCCTTGCATTTAGATAGTAAATTCATATATGTTTAATTTAAATTAATTTTCTTTTAGTGTATTAAATTTTAATTTATTTTTATTTTTATAAAATGATATAATTATTACTAAATGTAAAAATTATTTAAATATCCAAAAATTGCTAATAGTTCAAAAATATCAATATTTTTGATAATTTTTTTAGTCAATTTTAATTGATGCTATTTTTTAGTTAAAATTTGTCAAGATTTTTTCCATTGATATTAGTGAAGCTTTTTTTTACATTGACATTGATTCGAAATGTTTTCAATTGATCTTAACAATAATTATTTACAGTAACATCAATTGAGATATTTTCATGTTGTTGAGTCTATTTTGTCGACTTTTTGGTTAGTGACAGTTAAAAGATTTCTTTTGTTGATATTGCCCAAAAACAATCCTAGTTAATATTTCTTGAAAATTTTCTCAATCAACATTAGATAAAAAAAATCCTAAAAATTATTGACATACATCAACAAAAACATGACCACAACTAATATCGAAAAAATCTATTTGAAAAAATTTATCTTCATAACATTAATTGATAGAGAAAACTAATTAATATCGAATAAAAATAAAAATAAATTATAACAAAAAAATTAATCTTAATAAATTAAATAAAAAATTACTCGTATTAATACGAAACCTCAATTCTTTATGAAAATAAATTATCTTCCTGTGATAAAAAAAAAAAAAAGGTTCTCATTCAAAATCACTGCCTTGATAATTTACAGCTCCATTTGAAACTTTCACTTTTTACGAATGTCCATGTCTTAAATTTACTAGGTAGAGAACACGTTCTCATCTAC
>Ga0214544_1010863_pt1 | contig 13062 bp, 6 predicted proteins | sample CNSS3metaG_FD_160074 | JGI IMG/M metagenome (GOLD analysis project Ga0214544, IMG submission 160074) | Root nodule microbial communities from cowpea collected in UCLA plant growth center, Los Angeles, California, USA - CNSS3 | ecosystem: Host-associated > Plants > Roots > Nodule | place: USA...
ATTCAAAAATCCATAAAAAAAGTAATTAATATACACAAGTAAAAGTTTTTTTTTTTTTTAAATTGTATGCGGGCTTGCGGGCCGGCCCGCGCGGGCCGCGGGCTAGCCCGTGCGGGCCGCGGGCCTATGCGGGCCGAGCCCGCGCGGGCCTGCGGGCTCAATATCCTGGCCCGCCCCGCGTTTTTTTTGCGGGTCTGCGAGCCGGGCCCGCGGGCCAGGCCCTAATTGCCATCCCTAGTTGTAAGAAGTTTTCTAAGCCTAAAGTATTTGTTTTTTTTTTTTGTGTGTGTGTGTGTTTTTCTTGTATGAATATTATAAAACTTGGAAGTGGATTGATAATTAAAGTTATTGGAAACTCAATACAGCTTGTTGTGAAGGTGAATAGATAAAAATTCATGTTTCTTCTTTTCTTATCTTTTATATGGAATATTGAATTGCACCTTAGCGATATGATGATAAAAATATAATGGAAATCGATATGCAAAGCTTGATGATAAAAATATATTTGAAAATCTTTGAAAGTTCAATTCTCTAACACTAGTTCATATTTATGAGTGTCTTATGTGATTAAATAAATGCATAAATAAATTAAAAGTGATGGTTTTCAAAACCAATTATTTATTTTACAGAAGATATTATTGTAAGGCTCAATTATTTTCCACTCTTATTTTTAATGACTGTCCTTGTTGGGCCTAAAGGCTGGCCCATAGAGTGACAAGGCCCCTAAAGCAGTCAAGGCCTCTAAAGCCGCCAAGGCCCCTCATTCTGCACTCACTTGCCAAAATCAGTACTTTCGCTCTTCCCTCTTCTCTCCACAGAAGCTCTGCTAGGGTTTGGGTTTTACCCTTCTTCTTCAATATATGTAAGTTGATTCTCCACCGTACCTTTTTCATTCGCAGCTCTGATGATTCTAACTAGGGTTCACCATGGTAACCCATTTTGAATCTATTCCATTGTTTTATAGATCGTAAATCTGCTCCGTGGTCGGTAGTACTCACTTGCTTAGGTGTTAGGATATTCTGTTAGTTTCTTCCAGGTAAGGGAAGCTAGGGTTTATGTATTTAAAGTTATTTTGCTGATTTTTGGTCTATTTGTATGGCTGTGATGCTTGAATGAGGTTGTTGGCCGAATAAAAATGTATGGTGTGCGAGTATGTTTGATTGATGTGGCGCTATTCCTTTTCTGCATTGCACACTTTTCGTAAAATGAAGATTTCTACTGCATTAACCGTTGGATCGAGCTGATATTTTAACTGCTGATCCTTAACACAAAATTCTTGATTTTGACCGGTCGGATCTTTAATCAGAGCTCGTAGTGAGAGCAATTTTTATCGCAAGGTCACTATAGTTTGGTTGTTGACAACACTGCACACTTTTCGTAAAATAAAATTTACTACTTTGTTAACCGTTGGATCGAGCTGATATTTTGACAGCTGATCCTTAACACATAGTTTTGGACTTTGGCCGGGTCGATCTTGAATCAACACTCTGTAGTGAGAGCAGTTTTTATCGCAAGATCACTGTAGTTTAGTTGTTGACAACATTGACCTTTGTTGCTTATTTGGTTTACAACTTTCTTTATAGTTATTCAATTAAGTTGGTTCTTGTTTCATTTGGTTCTTGATTCAAATCATATTTAATTTGAATATAGATACAAAAAATTTCTGAGCTTTAAGTTGGATTGCTATGTTAAAGCATGAGATGAGTGAATATGCATGAGTAAGAGGGTGTATGAGTTGTGAATGATGAGCTTGGATAAATCTTGGCATGTGATTTCAATGAAATGGTTGGTATCAAAATGGCATGGTATTGGTATGAGGTGAAATTCTATATTCATGGATTGGGAAGGATGAGTTGGAATGGATTCAACATGGAATATGAATGAGGATTTGGTTATAAAGGTTGGCATGAGAGTTATGTGCATGATAAATATTACTTTATTGATTGAGTATGTTTGGTCTATGTCAGTGCGTAATTCCATGAGCCTCTAGGTGAGACCTCATGGTAGTGCTTTAGTGGTCGGGACATAATTCCATGACCCTTGTTAGTGGGAGTTCATGGTGGTGCCCCATCTATATAATTTGGTAAGGATTCAAGGTAAGGTTGCATCCTGACACTCTAAAGAGTTAGTTAGTCTCACTTAGAGCGGACTGACTCTTGTGGTGAGAGTAGCAGAAGGCCTGGAACTCATTAAGGGCTAACCTTGTGTGTGTGAGAGATTGATTCATTGAAACACTTGTAACACATAGAGGTATCCACCACAAGTGCAAGTATCAGGATGATGGAGGTCCCGCTGCTTAGTCCGTGTTGGGACAAATCCCGCTTTTCAGAGTTTAGTTTAGGGCTATGGCCCATGTATTATTGCTCTCTAAGTATTTATTTTAAACACTGTCGAACTATTTTCTCTGTCTAGTTACTGGATATTTGTAAGGAGTGACTTGATACTCAACAAATTGGCCCTTTATGTTATCCTGTGTAATATTCCATTTGATTATGTTAATATTTAAATGGGGTGTTACAATTATAAACACTAAAAAATATTTTTATAGAAGTTTAGATAATTAATTAATTTATTAATATTAATAAATAATATCTTCAAGTTATCTTATTATTTTAATTAAGTTAATTATACTACTTTCTATAATTATAATTATATATATATATATATATATATATATATATATATATATATATATTAACAAATATTCAATTTAGTATGAAACTTTTATTTGATTATATTGTCAATTTTTTATTGAATAAAATTTTATTTATTCTATACTAATTATATAACGCTGTTCATATATTATGATGCATATTCTATAAAATTTTGATTTTATATCTATTTTTATATTTTAAGAAATTGAATCTTTGATATTATTTATTAAAAATAATTAAATAATGATAGAATTTTTACAACCACACAATCAACCCTCCGATTCGGCTATATAAATCAAACTGAAAACCCTAAAAGCTCACATCGTTGTGGCGCTTCTTTGCTCTTTCCTTACTTTCTCATTCGTATATTTTTGCTATCGCTGGAAGCTCCTTTCTAAAGCCGTAAGTTTTAATATTTTCATATGTCAAATCATTGTGTTTAAAAGAAGTTAAACGATTACATTCAGATTTTTCTTCTTTAATGTTATCCATACCTTTTTTTTTTCCTAAATAACTGTTCTTATTTTTGTCCAGATAATTAAAAGAATGAATTTATGTGAAACCTTAATTTATAACAGCGGGTATCTGTTTTGAAAAACTTGCTTTTAATTATATACATTACTAACAAAATTTATATTTCTTATCAATTTTATTTGAAGAATATTTTCGTAAAAAATATATATAAGTTTGTTGTGAAAAAAAATTTGTTAAAAATTACTACCGTTTTTTCAAATACTTTTTATAAAATCATTTTTGCAACAAATTTTATAGAAAATATTTATAAATTTTATAATTTTGTAAAAAATTATTATTCACGAAAAAATATTTTTAACAAAAATAACAGAAAAAAGTTTTTTTTTACAAACTTTTGTTAACAAATTTACAAGAAAAATCTCATCTAATATGAAAATTTTTAATAATGATGCATTTGGTTTATCTACTTTAGATTCTGAATACATTTTTACGTATAAAGCCACTTAAGTATTAGTTTTTTTCATTTAAAAGTAAGCATTATGTTTATTTTTAACAACTTTCAATAAAACACTTTATTTATTCATATGATAAAAGAAGAAAACTTTGGCAGAAAGATGTTATTCACAAATAATACCTCCTATTGTTTCATATTCTAAACTGTATAATTTTGCAACAGGTAAGAAGAGATCCAAAAGATGCATGGATTTCATCTTTCACAGCAAAAGCATTACTGTATGATGAGGTTAGCATATACAAACTACTGCAACACATAAACGCTGCTTTGTGAATTTCGGAGAATATTATTTGTTGTTGTGTTTTGTGATCCAAAGTGAGCATTGTTATCTGATATTTCGAAAGTATGTTTTTTATTTTTTCCATTATGTGAATTTTTGTTTGTGAGAAGACGACCCTCATCCACTATCTGCATTCACAGATATAATGAGATGATGAATGAGATGAATCAGAAATTATCTTCTCATATGAAGACAAAAGAACATCAAACTTCACTCTTCTTCGTTTTCTTTCATCAAGAATCTGTTTGACACTTTCCAATCAGAGCAGGAGCATTAGGAGATCCAAAATACAACCAGAATCACATGTACTTACAACTTTCATAAAAAAGCAAGGCTCTCTTGTTTTCATAGGTTTTTTTTCTCAAAATATGAACAAGTTTTAGTCATAGGAAGATAATCTTCAACTAGTTGTTTCTGAAAGCCAGAATCTCTTCAGAATTTCTAATATACTTTATGTTGCAAACAAAACTCATATATGTATATCCAATAAATGTATATCATATATTTAACCATATATTTAACCATTGAAACAATACATTCAAATATTGTTTACAACACATCTAAACCGATGTAATAGCAAAAACATAGTACATATTGAGTTCTTTAATGAACATCTAAATCACATTTTATTTTCTTTTTGAACAACAAAAATTAAATAAATAAAGAAATTGAGATAATTTAAGTCTTTTACATAAAAGTTATACATTAATATTACGATAGCTGATAAAAGAAATTAATATTACGATAACATAAACTATAAACTACAATAGAATCACATGTAAACTCACCATTTCTGTGAGCATCCTTGCATTAAATGTTAGATATCAGTTTAATCTTAATGGAATCTGCTCTAAATGATGTTTACGTAAAATTAGTGTGAAAATTTACATTCTGACATTAATTTATCAGGTATGAATTGAAATAATTGTATTTGGTTTAGAAGATTAAATAATTGGAAATACCATTTGTAAATAACATATTTTTATCCGACTAACAAAATTTTCTTGTTGTATAAAATAATATATTGTAAATACCATCCTTTCATTTGAAATCTGTCTTCTGCTTTGTTTTTTCAGAAATACACTCACCACGAAATAATTAAATTAAAATTGTTAAAGAAAATGTTTGGAAGAAAAATAACAAATTTGATGTGTGTCCATTTATATCAGCTTAATAGAAAAATAACATTTTTGTATCTTTCTCTGTTTTTCATACATATTTGTACCTGCCATTTTACGGTGATGCATGTCGAAGGTTGGTGGCAGAAAAAAACGTTAATTGGCAGCATCAACGGTGGATTCCTTATATACTGTGTGAGATCAACGACATGCATTGCTTTGCATTTAATCCAAACATTAGAGGCAGTGGCAGTTACGGATGGGAATCTGAGTCTCTTTCGACCCGTCTAAGCTCGACCCATACATCGTGATTTCGTTCGTCTTACTCTGTACAATCTATGCGGACTGCAATCACTGGTCTGGCTCGCACATCACTTGAATTGCGAGTTCACAGACTAGTTTTTTTATTTTTAATTTTTATGATAAAACTTTCGATGTTTAAAAATTGGAAAATTTTAAAAAGTTCACAGAATTAAGTAAAAAATTTTGAAGAGTTTGATGATAAATTGATAATTCAACATTTTCATCATATTCATACTATGACATACACAATGTATTCTTTAAATTTTAGCACATTAAAAGATACGTAATACTTATCTTTTCCACTTATACAAAAATTTAAAATATTAATAGAAAAATTGATAAAAAAATAACTAATATACATAAATAATTTTTTTTTCTTTTTTATGTAAATTTACGGACAGATCCGCGTGAACTATAAATTTATACGGACCGAATCATTACAGACCTACAAATTCATTATCCTGAATCACTCCACATTTTTTTCACTAGCCTGGAGGCCAGCCCAACCAGCCAGGCCTTCCTAATGACGGTAACACAATGCAAACGAAAATTCTATTATTTTAAACCACAAAAGAAAAAAAAAATTACTCGACGAAAAGTGTACCCAATCTAGTTGTCTTCCATCTGGCAGTGGCAGACGCTTTAATTGTTGGCTTTTTATTTTCAATTTCTTTTTCTGATTTCTGTGGAAAAGTTACAGACTCGTACTCTCTTACTCTTATACATTGATCGGAAAATAACTTTACTTATTGAATTATGAAAAAATAAATTAAAATAAAAATTCAGAATTTAGGTTATTCCGATGAGTATCGTAAGGTTTCTTCACTGAAAATATAAGAAGGTGGAAACCTTTCATATAAGAAATTTTATAATTTGGATCTCTACTTCTAATTTGTATATATCTTATATATTTTTTTTTTTATAAAATTTCATCTTAGAGCTCATAGCTCAGAACATGGTGATATATAAAGTTGTTGGGTCATACATAGTAAAACCTGAATGACAACTTACAAATAGTTTATCAATTGATACGAAAACAACAATAAACATAGGAATCTATGGTTATAAGTCACAACAAACATATACCACAAAACAAGATGCAACAACGAAAAGAAGGCTAAGAATTGCAGCTTTCAACTAACAAGTGTTTCATTTTGTAGCAAAAATAAAACCCCTACATTTTTCTTCCACCCTTTGCTAATTTCTCTCTAATACAATAAGTTAACCTATCGATTAACACATAAAGAGTGATTTCAACACCAACCAACATTACCATCATCCTTCCTATTATCTCCTCACTTTTTTATACTCTATTCACTTTATATTCTTCTAATATGAAGGTAAAATTTCTATCAATCACTGCTTATAAATATTAAATTGAAAAAAAAAATCAATCCATCTTTAAAAGTAATATCAAGATTCTTAATATTAAAATTCTTTCATTGTTAATGCTTTAATTTTGACTATTGTTATCCACGCCTCTATATATATTCCAAAAATTCTTCATACAAAGGAACACACAAACCCGCAACCCTCATGCTAGTCCTAAGATTGAATTACTTTGAACTCTAACACATAGCTAAGAAGAACACACAACTAATGCAACAGGCACACAAAACCCTACTTCCCACAGTTTGCCTAAGGTTCCAACTGCTCTGATATAAAAAGTGTAACATCTTAATTTTCTTTTTTTTTCCTAAACAAACATTCTTTTAGTACTTCAAGATATAAACTATATACAAATTTTCAAAATGTTCAACTATTTATCTAAAAATACTCCTATACTAATTCTTTCAGCTCCAATGATATTGTCGCCATCAGATCCTATCTCTGCCCGCATATTCAAAATACGACCATTGCAAACGAAAAGAAACAAAATGTATACAAAAAAATTTGCAAAGGTTAGCTAATTTTTCAAAAGAATAAACTCAAAATTTGGAAGAAATCATTATTACAAAATTGTGCAACTAAAACTCTGGAATAGAATAAAATTTGTAAAATCAAGAGTATGTTAATGCATTTTAAAAAGAAACTTAATATAAAAGCAATAATAACTTATAATAAATATTATCAAAACAAATCTTTGCTGGAATCATAGTTTGATAACAATAGTTTCCATCTATTCCTTTGTCTAGTGCTCTCCATGAATACTTCTTTCGATAATCCTGGTTCATCCCTCCCCAACTTCCACTTCCATTCTCTTAACAAAGTCATGTTAAACATTCTCAAATCCTTCATACCTAGCCCATGATATTACTTTATGCCTAACAAAGCATAGTCTTCAATGGATACTAAGACTCTATCCAATCTACTTTTGGCTGTCCCATTTGGTCTATACCATGTATATCTCCTCCCTATCATAGGTATGTCTAGCAAATCTATGTACTCAATGAATTGATTAAAATCTTGTATCTCCCTTTTACTTATACTTACTTAACTTAATCCTTTCCTCTCGTCTGGCTTCCTAACTGCATTAAAATCACCTATCATACACCATACCTTGTTCTCATCATCTCTCCTACATTTAAGCAATTCCTCCCACATGATTTTCTTTTCACTGTATACACATGAAGAATAAACATTCACTAAAGTTAACAATAGGTTTTCCTCTCCCCATTTTCCTTCCAATACTATGAATCCTTTTCCAAAATGATGGTTTGTTAATAAAAACTTATTCTTGTTCCAAATACTTAATATACCCCCTTCCCATTTTCAGCCACGCTATGCACCCATTCTACATTATTATTTCCCCAAATTCTATAACATTTGTCAGGTATGATGATATTTGTTTTAGTTTCTTGGAGACATATCATATCCACATCCTCCTTAGTGATGTTCTCCTTAAGATATTTCCACTTAGTCGATCCTCCCAACCCCCTAATATTAAGTCTCTGTGTTTGTAAGGAGGCACAAGATTAGAATGGGAGTTGTTGCTGCTGCAGTTAGCATGGCTTTGATGGTGTTTGGAGGGGTAGGAGCAGTTCTTGGAAGAACTCCACTGATGAGATGTTGTGTAAGGGTTCTCATCGGAGGTTGGATGGCTATGGCTATCACCTTTGGCCTCACCAAATTCATTGCCTCTTCTCAACTTTGAATGCCATTTCTAAAATGTGCATCCAAAATCTCATTATGTTATTAGGCTATCTCTTTTACATATCCTTTATAATTTTACAAAATGATGTCAAAACATAAAATTCACAGAATTAGCGCTTCATAACACTAGGCTAGACAAGATAAATTTAATACCTATACTAAATGTGATTAACATCATCACTAAATATGAACATTCCTCAATTCTTACCCTATATATAACAAAAATCACTTTAGACAATGTCATAAAATTGTGATCTAAATTATAAAAATCATGATCTAAAAATTAGACTACAGTTTCTTAGACGTGGTATATAAGCACTAGTGCAGATTTGACATTTTACTTCGCCTTATAGGCTTCGGTTGCCGCTGAACCAAGGCCTATAAGGAGACGGTGGCATTTTTGCAATTTTCATCCAACTTTTGGCCCCGGTTGCAACAGAACCGAAGCATATAAGGCAGCGTCAGTATTCAAATTTTCAAAAATGCCATCAGCATCAGGCTTTTGGCCTCGGGTCTTTAAGGACCGAAGCAATAAATGGGACTTTTGGCCTCGGTTGCAACAGAACCGAAGCATATAAGGTAGCGTCAGTTTTCAAAATTTCAAAAATGCCATCAGCATCAGGCTTTTGGCCTCGGGTCTTTAAGAACCGAGGCGATAAATGGGCTTTCGACCTCAGTTATTAATTGAACCGAGGCCATAAAGGCAGCGTCAGTTTTCAAATTTTCAAAAATGCCATCAGCATCAGGCTTTTGGCCTCGAGTCTTTAAGGACCGAGGCAATAAATGGGCTTTTGGCCTCGGTTATTAATTGAACCGAGGCCATAAAGGATGTTAAAATTCCCAATTCGTGAGCCCTAGCTACTATTCATCGTCTCCCCCAACTCTCTTCTCTCTGCGCGAATTTCTCCGCTCTGCCACCACCACCATGCTCTGCCTCCTTCGGCGACCAGCATCCTCCGTCAATAGTCGTGTGTCGTCGTCTCCGTCGCGCTGTCCAGGTTCACTGATTGCAAATCACCTCCCGCCGCGGGTGAGTTCGAAACTGCTTGGTTCATCTCATCATTAGTAGCCTTTGATGCGGTATTTACATTGGTATCACCCTTCTCCTCAGATTCCGATGAAGAAACACCTGGTGAATTCGAAACCGAGTGTTGAGCTTGCAGAACTTCTGATTGTTCTGGATCCAGTATCTAATCTTGTAGAGGAGCGTTTTCTAGCTTAACCTCTCCTTGTTGGATTTTGTGTTGTGTTTCAGTGGGAGCCATGGATGGAGGTTCACTGGGTGGTACAAAAGGACATGCAAAGGGTGTGTGAAGTGGAGTACACAAAGGAAGCAGTCCATGGGCAGCCCACCATACAGTTGCGGCGCTAACGGTGGCTCCTAAAATAGCTGTCACACTCGGAGGAGTGCACACGGGAGAATCTGCGGAAGTTTCTGCATTTACCATATGGCTTCAGTTCTCGTGGACCCGAGGCAGAAAAGGAACCTTATGGCTCCGGTTCATTTAGAACTGAGGCATAAAAGGGAGTCTATGGTCTCGGGTAATAACCGAGGCCAAAAGGGGTACCTTTTGGCCTCACCCCAATATGCCTCGGTTCCAGACCCGAGGTAAAATGAGGAAAATAACCGGGGCAAAAAGCCCTTACTACACTGGTGAAGTGAGTGTGACTATAGGTAATAGACAACGATTTTTAGCACGACAATAATTTTAAGGCCGTTGCTTAAAATTCTCACCATAAACAACAATTTTTTTTCAGATTGATTTTAGACCTCACCTATATTTTTAGACCATATTTTTATTGGTTTTGTCTACATATAGTTTAATGCAACAGTTATACAAGTATAGACTTTCATAATATTTATACAACATTTATCAAAATTTTATTTATTACATGTTTAGGTCATATTTACTAGTCATTATTTAATTTAGTGTGATCCAACTTCCTAAGATGCCTCTAAAAACAAAAAGGAACTTATATTTCTTATATTTCTATTGTTAATAATTTGCAAGTATTCGTAATACAAAACAACATTATGCCTTATTTACATTAACATTGTACAATTATTAAAATAAAGAATTGTTTTTTAATAACGTTATTTACAATAAGAACTTCCTTACGAACCTTAAAAAAAAAAAGAAAAAAAAACTTCATTAGGATCGAATGAATATATTAATGTATTAAATTATGTCAAGCAATCTTATGAGGAGATATTAAAAGACTGTGTGTGTTCTTACACCATAATAATATCTTTCAATCAGTTTTTTCTATATTAAAGACTACTAATATTTTTCTTACCCTGTTAGTTTGTTTAGATGAATTAACTTTTCCTAGTTTTAGAGCAAGGTCTTTTCTGAGTGTTTTAGTATTTGTTTTTCCTACGTTCTATATGTGTAGTTTATTTAAACACGTATTATAATACATAGATTTTTTTTTTTTATCTAAAGAAAACAAAATATATTATTATAGAAATATTTGGAATACACCAACCCATATAATTAATTATGATTCCTTACCTTTACTTAGATAGAAAAGCATATTAGAATTTATTTTAAGGCTTAATACTTGATCCTCTAATTTTATTCAAATTTTTAAAAAGATCCTTAATTTTTCATTTGTTCAATTTAATCCTCCAATTTCTTAAAAATGTTCAATTTAGTCATTTATGTTAAATTGACGTTAATGTCGTGTCCGTATAGTGTCATATGTCATGTTATTGTCACATAACAATGCTTGTTTTCAATTTAGTCATCTTAATTATAATTTTGATCTAATTTGGTCATCTCTTTTTTTAAAATGAAGCAATTTCGACATTCTCTCATTTTTGAGACTAAATTAGTAATTAAACTTATTTACAACTTTTATATATATATATATATATATATATATATATATATATATATATATATATGTGTGTGTGTGTGTTTAAATACTTTTTAAACATTTATATATCAAATTATTTTTCTTTTTCCATTTTACATAAAAAATCCCTATTTAAACTTATAATTTTTTTAAAATATTAAAAATGTAAATGTAAAATGGCACTTATAATTTTTAAATGTTTAATGTAACAAATATTTTTAATGTGACAAGTGTCACTTTATATTTACATTTTTTAATACTTTTAAAATATTATAAGTTTAAATAGGGATTATTTTTATGTAAAAATGTAAAAATAAAATAATTTGAATATTTAGATGGAGTGATTTGATTTATAATTTTTTTTTAAATTAACATGTATATATAAATGTATATATAAGTTGTAATTAAGTTTAATTACTAATTTGACCTCAAATTTGAGAGGGACCAAATTGCTTCATTTTAAGAAAAAAAGAAGATCAAATTAGATCTAAATTATAAATAAGGGGACTAAATTGAAAACAAACATTGTCAAGTGACAATAACATGATATATGATACTGTATGGACACAACGTTAACGTCAATTTAACGGAAATGACTAAATTAAATATTTTTTAGAAATTGGAGAACTAAATTGAATAAATGAAACATTAGGATTCTTTTTTAAAAATTTGAATAAAATTAGAGGAACAAATTAGGTATTAAGCCTTATTTTAAAACAATATAATTATCGACCATTCAATTGCAAGTACCCATGACTAAATGTAAGTATGAATAGGTGTGGTAGAGATATCTAAAGAAATTAATCGGATGAGGGAACTATCAAGGGTGGTTTGATAAAAATATGTGTTGCCAAATAAGTAAAAAACAAATTCTGAATTTGGAAGCATAGGTGGAACGAAAATGTCCTAACTAAAGAAAAATTCCGTAGGTTATACAAAAATTCTTAGCCAAGGTGTTAGACAAGGGAGTATGACTTAATAATCTTACACTTGGCTTGGAAATAGGGTTATATAGTATGTTCATAAAGATAATGTTATGCATACGAGGTAGGGATAAAAAAATCTAATTTTCTTTATTCGATGATTAGGGATAAAAAAAATCTAATTTTCTTGATCTGATTTATTTTTATTTTTGGTCCCATTATTTTTCTGTGAGAAAAGAAGTCCCACATCGATGAGAACTTACTTTGGGGCTTACTTTTAATGTTATAAAAGGAGTCCAATGTTTCCTTAGGAAATCATCCCAAAGTCTCTCCCATCTTATTCCTTTTGTTTTATTTTGATTGAGAGAAGAATTAAGAGAGAATATTAGTTTCTCCTCTAAAAGAGAAGGTTAGTTTCTCCTTTAAGGTTCTCCTTGTATTAGTTTTTCCTATTTCCAAGAGAGGGGTTGTTATTGTTTTTTCCTTGGGATTAGAGAGAATGGTGTGTAATTTTTCCTTTCTTTGAATAAATTATATTCATTGCCTATTATCTATTTTTGTTCCTTTATTTTCATCTTTTATTTTAGTTGTGAGTACTTGTGCTAGTACCCTGATACCCAACAGTGGTATTAGAGCTGTTGGTTCGTATGATTATATTTCACTGCTATTGTCATTAGAATAGTGCTGTGATAGTGGATAAAGTGTGGTAGTGTGGATACCAAATGTAACATCCCATCAGGATATTACTAATTTATAAATAAATAATTGGAATAATTAAGACAACATGTTTAATAATACCTCATTTTCCCAAAACGCGGGAAAATTTAAAACTTTATTAATT
>Ga0214544_1010864_pt1 | contig 13062 bp, 7 predicted proteins | sample CNSS3metaG_FD_160074 | JGI IMG/M metagenome (GOLD analysis project Ga0214544, IMG submission 160074) | Root nodule microbial communities from cowpea collected in UCLA plant growth center, Los Angeles, California, USA - CNSS3 | ecosystem: Host-associated > Plants > Roots > Nodule | place: USA...
ACACACACATATACCTTAACATAACAAGCATACCCAAGCAATTACCACTAATCCAAGGGCAACCAAACAACCAAACCACATACTGTCTCACCCAGCCCCTAGCTCAGGCTGAAGGGCCTTGCTCAGGCGAGACAGTCTCGCTCAGGCGAGTCCCCCTCCGCCTAGGCGAGGGCTCGAAACAGGAAACAGGAACCATCGCGGGATCTCGCTTAGGCGAGACCCCTCTCGCCTGGGCGATTGGTTCGCTCGCTCAAAATAATGAGCAGGTCGCTTGGGCGACCTTCCGCGAAAATGGTTTGGGCGAGCCTCCGCCAGACTCGCCTGGGCGAGATTACCAGTTCTCGCCCTGGTCTCACCTGCAACAGATGCATCATTCAACCCAACAAAACACACCAAACATTTCATGCATCCAGAACAACGATTAATCCATACAAACATTTCGCAAGCTCAAGAAACGACAGAAAACAAAAAACTTAAACTTAAACCCTAACTTCCCGTACCTGGACTAGCTAAAGCTTTGACACTCGAATAGTGAAGATCAATAGCTCACGGGACAACTTTGCGAGCTGAAACAGTGGACAGGTTTCGAAAACGAGCTCATTAGGAGGCTCTAACTGAGAACATACAGAAAACAAAAGAACATAGAGTCTGAGTTAGGAGGAACTTACGCGGAACGGAAGAATGAGGTTGAACTTGCTAAAGCTATGACGACTCCAAACCCTAGCAGAGGATGACGGCAACTACTCTAAGAGATGTGAGGGATCTGTTTTACGAAGAGTGGTTACTAGTTAGGGTTTTGGGGTACCTTAGGTCAGATTTTGAATTGGGCCAACCCCATTTAGGTCCAAAAGATTGGACAACCTCTAAAATAAAATGGGCAGAAAATAATTGGGCCTTACAATTGTCGGCTTGATGTTAACTAAAAGTAAATACTATAAATAATCTTTCTTATTTTTTATATATATATATATATATATATATATATATATATATATATTTATTTATTTATTTAAGTTAGTGTTAATTTAACATGTACTAACTAAAATAAAGATTAAAAATAAATAAGTTAGTGTTTAGCTTAGCAAACTTTAATTAAAATAAATATTAGAAGTAGTGAAGTTAGCATCAGCTTAATAGACGCAAAGTTATATATATTTTGAATCCGCGAGCATTCATTAAAAATTTCCTCTCTCAATTTTTCTCTCTCTCTTTATATATATATATATATATATATATATATATATATATATATATATATATATATATATTATCACACTAATATTTTTTATTTATATTCAAAATTCTCTGCACATTCATCTATTTTATCTATACTCATCTCTTTCATAATTCTGCATAATTCCTAGTATTTCAATTGACTATTTCTATATTTTAATCGGTTGAATTATATTATATGAACAAATTAATTTGTTGTCTCTGTTTTTAATTGATTGAAAGTGTACAATTCAACACTAATTGCATTTTGATTTCGTGGTTAGTATGATTTAATTAAAATGGGTTTTTAGAAATTGAAGGTAAACAAAGTTTTCAAAAAGTCAATTCAAGTCCCCACCCCCTTCTTGACTAAATTACCCATTTCATTACTTACAAGTTTAGTCGTTCATAATGATATGAAAACTATGCTCTGAGAGTTGTTGTTCCTCCCTTATGCCTCTCATTATATATATTCTACATATTGTAGAGACAAAATGCCTAAAGCTATGAGAATTGAATGTTGGAACTAGAGGTACAGCCTTGCTTTTATAGAATTTCTTGGGCATTGTTCAACCTCACCTTCAGTGCTCAGCCATATGGGTTTTCTTTAGAGGTTGGTTTTCTTTTTAGCTCAGCCCCTTGTACTGGTGCTCAACACTTGAGCTTTTCTTCTTGGGAGGGTTTTCTTGGTTTCTGAACCTCATGCATTGATGCTCCAACTTTCCTTCCAAAAAGGGTTTTCTCATGTGGCTCAACTCCAATTTGTTGTGCTTAGCCAAAATGTCAAAACATGTTGTCTGCTACCATGTCAATTGTGTTCTACGTCTTCTAATGAGTATCTCAAGATGTCTTGCTACCACACCTACCAGCCACAATTGATAGAGCACGTGCGGGAAACCATGCTACAGACCACACTTTGTAACGCTAACGTCCCATGACTACCAAACTCGTTAGTTTAATATTGAGGAGGACAATCTAATTGGACCCTTCGTACACGCCACAACGTGCACACTCACACATGCAACACTCGCCAACCCGAGCCACAACTCAAGAGTTCCTCATGTTCATTCGCCATCCCGAGCCACAACTCAAGAGATGTCATTTCGAGCCACAACTCAAGGGATACGTTCTGAGCCACAACTCAAGAAACACCAACAAGCCGACCTTTGAGATATCGCCAAAACCTTGTAGACCACGCATATCCAAGCAAACAGACACAAGTCTGGCCTCTACATTATTGCGTAGCGGTGCTCTTGAGCCGCTTGGCGAAATATGCTTCCAGACAGCCTGGTAGATTACTTGGCGCCGCCTGGTAGAACACTTAGCGCCGCCAGGCGCCAACCCACTGAATTTTGGTCCAAGCCTAGTTCTACAACACACTGCCTGGCGGAACCACTTCCATCGCCAAGCGCCAACTCTCGAGTTTTACTCTAGAGTTCACTTTGTGGCCTGTCTCTTGGTGGTTTACACCGTTCCGTCAGACGCCACACCAATAACTAGTAATTTATTGGTATTTGGCACTCTGGAATATGTTCCAATGAACCTATTTACACAAGAGACTCAGTGCATGAAAAGCATGCATCCATGACAAGTAAATACACTTTCATATTATTAAGTTAAACTCAACTACACAATATCACATGGTCATACATCAAACACAACCATATTCTTGCTTTTATACATCCCGGAGAATTACAATAAATCTACATAAAACTATCAAAACAAAGTGTTATACCCAACACACAATCCTGCACAACCAAACAATATACAAACCAGGAAGAATACATAATCATTGCCCCAAAATATCGCACGGCCAATAAAATAGTAATAATGATAATAATAAAAAAACAACAACAACAACAATAATGATAATAATAATAATAATAATAATAATAATAAAATGAAACAATACAAATAAAAAAATAATCATGAAAATAATAATAAAATAAAATGAAATAATAATAGTAAAACAATAATACTAATAAGATAAAATAATAAAAATAAAATAAAGCAATAATAATAAATAATAATGATAATAAAATCATAAATAAAATAAAACAAAGATAATAATAAAAATAATAATAAAATAATAGTAAAATAAAATAATAATTGTAGCACCCCATTTAATTAATAAATATATTTAAAGGAAGCATCACACTGAATAATATAGAAATGCGGCCTAGGAGTTTAAACCATACTCCTTACAATTATCTAAGGAAGTTCAAACAAAAAAAAAAACACACCACGATGCCAAACAGGATAAAGGTAAAATAACAGTAGTTGATAATACACCAAAAGCTAAAATAGAACATGGGCCGTGGCCCTAAAGGAAAAACCCAAATAAAAGAACTCCAGCCCAGGTAAACTATGCAGTGAAATCATCTTTCCCCTGTTGACCACGAGTACCTCTCGCATCTGCTCCCATCAATAAATTGATGATCATCGCAAAGGTAGAAGAACAACATACAAAGCAATCAAACAAGCAAAGGGTAAGATAAATCCAAAAAGATTTTATCATACAATCAGATATACTTTCACAGTCCAATATACATACATCATCCAAGCATGTTATGACCTTCCAATCAATACATTAAGACTCGACTCGACTCATCCGGATACATATAATCTGGTTGGATTCAACCGATGCTTGCACTTGTGATGGATTACCCTGCTCACCCCTGAGTTGCTCACCCCCGAGCTATGTGTTACAAGTGATACAATGATTCAATCCCCCACACACAAGGTCAGCCCTTGATGAGTTTCAGGCCTCCTGCTACTCTCACCACAAGAGTTAGTCCGCTCTAAGTGAGACTAACTGACTCCTTAGAGTGTCAGGATGCAGCCTTACCTTGAATCCTTACCAAATTATATAGATGGGACACCACCATGGGCACCCACTAACAGGGGCCATGGAATTACATCCCGACCACTGAAGCACTACCCTGAAATCTCACCTAGAGATTTCAAGGAATTACGCACTGACACGGACCACACATGCTCACTCAATCAGGTAATATTTATCATACACATAACCTCATGCCAACCCTTTTTAACCAATCCTCATTCATATCCAAATATTGAATCCATACCAACTCATCCTTTGTATTTCATATCAATGTCATGCCTCTTTGATACCAACCATCTCATTTAATTTACATGCCAAGTTCATACAAAACCCATCATTCACCATCCATGAATCACATCACTCATACATAACCGTTCATCACATATTTTTATCATAACAATTATATCCAAGCAAGTGCCAACCATCCAAGAATAAGAAACAACCAAACACCACACTGCCCTCGCCCAACTCCTCGCTCAGTCTGAAGGGTCTCGCTCAAGTGAGCCCCCTTCACCTAAGCGAGGGCTCGAAAAGGGGGAACAGTACCCTCACGTGGGGATCTCGGTTAGGCGAGACCCCTCTCGCTTGGGCGACATGTTCGCTTGCTCAGAAAGAACGTGGGTCGCCTAAGTGACTACTCGCGTGAAGTAGCTTGGGCGAGCCTCTATTGATCTCGCCTAGGCGAGACATGCTTGCTTGGGCGAGAAAACCAATGCTCACCACTGTTCTCTCGTGCAACAGTCCAATAACACAACCCAAACAACACCATACGACATTTTATAAGCTCAAAGCAGTATATAATCCATGAATCGCGTAATATCATCAAAGAAATCATGAAAAATCAAAGCTTTAATAGAACCCTAACTTCCATTACCTAGAAAATGGCTAATATTGGACTTCGACTCTTAAGCCAGCGAAACCAGTAGCTTCAAGGGCAGATCTATGAACTAAAACAGTGACACGACAAAGGAGATTAGAAAGGGCTAGGTTTGAGAACTAACTTACGTGAACGGGAGACTGAGGTTGAGCTCACTTAAACTTGGGTAGATCTCCAAACCCTAGCAGAGATTCTGTGGAGAGGAAAATGGGTGAGTTAGGGCACTAATTTTTTTCAGAATGACTTGCAATTGAGGGACCTTGGCTGCTTTAGGGGCCTTGGTACCCTAAGGGCCAGCCCTTTAGGCCCAACAGTGTGGCAGCCCTTAACATTAGGGCACTCAATAAAAGTGGACCTTACAAAAATAATAATAATAATAATAATAATAATAATAATAATAATAATAAAGATAATTATAAAATAAAATGAAATGAAATGAAAATAATAATAATAATAATAATAATAATAATAAAATAATAACAAAATAATAATAATAATATAAATAATAATTATAATTATAACAATAATAGTAATAAACGAAAATTTAAAAATAAAAAAATAATAATAATGAAAATAATAATAAAACAAAATAAAACAAAAATAATAAAACAGTAGTACTAATAAAATAAAACAATAATAATAAAATAATAATGATGATAAAATAAAAATAATAATAAAACAATAATAATGATAATAAAATTATCAATAAAACAAAATAATGATAACACTAACAATAATAATAAAATAATAATAACATAAAATAAATAATAATAATAATAATAAAGATAATTATAAAATAATAATAATAATAATAAAAATAGTAATAGTAATACAAATAATAATAATAATATAAATAATAATTATAATAATAATAATAATAATAATAAAACAAAATTTTAAATAATTATAATAATAATAATAATAACAAAACGAAATTTTAAAAATAAAAATAATAATGAAAATAATAATAATAATAAAATAAAATGAAACAATAATAATAAAACTATAATATTAATAAAATAAATTAATAATAATGATAAAATAAAGTAATAATAATAAAATAATAATAATGATAATAAAATCATCCATAAAAAAACAATATAATAAAAAAATAAAAAAATAAAGAAAATAATAATTATAAAATGAAATAAAATGAAATTAATAATAAAAATAAAAATAATAATAATAATAATAAAATAAAAATGATTGTAATTGTAATAATAAAATAAAATTAATAATAAGAATAATATTAAGAAGAAAACCTCTAAATATCTCGTCAAGCCAAAAGGAAGAATCATGATAATCATAGCAATGATTTGGTCACTAAAGCCAAAAAGAAGAATCGTGATACTCATAGCAATGATTGTGCCACAAGGAGAACTCAATACAACGAAAACCACAAGCACACACATACTCTCTCTAAAACCACATACGACAAACATCAAGAAGTTAAACGATACAAGAATTTGATTCAAGAGAAAAATTTCATGCATCATATATAACGCAATTGCATATAATATCATTAAAACAGGAAATGGCAGTTCCCCTAACCTGGATTCCTTGCTTAAATTTTGATAATGAGCTTCCCTTTTTTATCACCAATGGTCTCCTTAGTGACACCTCAATTCAGCTCTTCTTTTCACCCAAGAACCACATTTTTTTTTCTCTGAAATTTCACTCCTCACAATGCTGTCCAATGGCAGGCACCAAAACTCTTTCTCTCACCCTTAATTTCCACTAAAAAGTGCCTTAATTAGCAATGATGAAGAGAAAAACGAGAATTGGCATTAAGTTGACTTATTTGCCATTCAAAGTTTGTGGCTGTTTTTCCAGCCTCCCTTGGTTGCTCCTAAAGCAGCTAGGGTTCCTCTAACCTTTCACGTTCATGCCAAAGAAAATTTGGCAAAAAAAAGTTTAATTTTGGGTCTACCAAGGTTCAAACCTATAACCATGCCAAATTCATAATTTGGCACAACCATTCAACCAATTCACATTTCATGATAATTTATATAATTCTATGATTATATCATCACTCATCATGATCCATCACATATTTAAAATAATAATAAATAATATAGCACATAAATGGTATACACAAGACTTGAACCTAAGTCCTCTTACACAATCAAGCACTCTCAACCATTTAAGCTAGTACTTTTCCACATCAAACATGTGAGTATTAAATGCCATAAAGGCTCCCACTACCCGCATTTATGAATTAATATTTATTTAATTAATTAAATTTCACGGGTCTTACATAAAGCGAGCCCAAATCCTCTCGCGTCGCCTAGTAGGTTTTCATCACCGTCAAGCACTTCATGCAAAAACCCAAAAAGCTAGTGATAATGGTTGTGTCGCCTGGCAGACAAATCATGTTACGAGGCAGTTCCTCGCAGGAACTTAGAATTATAAGAAAAATCATATGAGGCTTCTGTTAGATCTTCAAGACTTACTAGGCAGTTTCTGGAAAATTTCCAAAACTTATCACAGAAAACATGCGCAAAATACAATCATACATCTCATACAATTCATACTTAAGAGTTTAAAAGCAAGAAACACGATGAAGTTCTCCTTGCTCGCGATTGTTCCAACCCTTGTCTCCTCTCCAACAATGATCACTAATCCTGACATAATCAAATGACATGGATTCATGAAATGTTTAACATGAAAAATTACGTGAAGGTGATCTGTACACGTCTATTTTCAACTGGCCCAAACTTTAACTTATCGAGATCGATATAATAATCTTAATGTACAAAGTGTATTAATTGAACAAAACCACATAATTATAGATAAACAAATATGTCTAAAATCAATGTATGCATACATTAAATTAAACATAGAACATAAAATATATGAAAATGACCAACTCACACTAAATCGCAGATTCCTCAAACTGTAAAACACCCATATGAGCAACATGCTCATGAAAGACCTTGGGTATTGACTTATATTGAACTTGTACTGAACTTGAGCTATATTTATAGATTCCCCTTTGGACACTGACTTATATTGAACTTGTCTCCCTTAGCAACTGGAGTATCCCCGGATTTACATTCATGCATGCCAAACCTTTTAAGAATTTTTTCTATATAGGTCCTTTGTGATAATCCTAAAATACCTTGAGATCGATCTCAGTGTATCTGAATTCCTAATAAAAGAGAGGCGTCACTAAGATCTTTCATTTCAAAATTCTTTGATAAAAACTTATTGGTTTTGTGCAATATGCCTATATCATTAGTGGCAAGTAGAATGTCATCAACATACAAGATCAAGAAAATATACTTGCTCCCCTTAAACTTGTGATACAAACAATCATCAACAAGATTCATCTCGAAGCCAAATGAGAGAATTACTTGATAAAATTTGTAGTACCATTAATGAGATGCTTGTTTTAGTCCATAAATGAATTTTGTCAGTTTGCAAACCACATTCTTTGGGTCTCTCGACACAAAATTTTCTGGTTGCACCATACAGATTGTCTCGTCAATGTCCCCATTGAGAAACACCATTTTGACATCCATTTAATGAAGCTTCAAATCATAATGTGCAATAAGAGCCATAGTTGTCCTAAAAGAGTCTTTTGATGAAACTGGAGAAAAAGTCTCTTTAATGTCAATCCCTTCTTTTTTAGTATATCCCTTAGCTACAAGACGAGCCTTATACCTCTCTACATTACCTTTAGAATCTTTTTTGGTCTTAAATAACCATTTACAACCAATGGGTTTCACACCTTCTAGTAATGGGACAAGTTCTCAAACCTTATTGTCTTACATGGATTTATACTCTTCATTCATTGCTTCAATCCATTTTTCTAAATTGGGATCTTGTATGGCTTGACGGATGGTGATTGGGTCGTCTTCCATCACACCATTATTAGGATCCTCATTTTCTTTGAGAAATATGAGATAATCATCTAAAATGGCACTTCTCCTTTCTCTCATGGATCTCCACAAAGGTGTTGGCTCATGAAGCACAGGTTCTTGAGGATCTTGAGTTTGTTCTTCATGAACAACCAAATCATCTTGAGTATGGGGTTCATAAGCAATGTCTTGTGGAGGTTCCGAACTTACTTTATCAAAAGTAATTGTTTGAATCGGTTCTAGAATAGTTACTGATTCTTCATCCAAGACAAAGTTCCTAATCTTATTCTTCCCCCCAAACTCAATATCCTCAAAGAACATAACAGTTCCCGACTCAAAAATAGTCTTTAATATGGGATCATAAAATTTATATCCCTTTGATCTTTTAGAATAACCAATAAAGTAACTGCTTACTGTTCGGGAGTCCAATTTCTTTTCATTTGGCTTATAAGGCCTTGCCTCAGCTGGACAACCCCACACACGAAAATGCTTCAGACTTTATTTTCACCCAGTCCAAAGCCCATAAGGTGTTTTGATAGCTACTTTAGTTGGTACTCTGTTTAGAATATAAGCTATCGTCTTTAGTGTCTCTCCACAGAGTGACTCTGGTAAGGTGGAATGAAAAATCATACTCCTTATCATATCCGTAAGAGTGTGGTTTCGTCTTTTAGCTACACCATTCATACTAGGTGATCCCAGTATAGTGTACTGTGGGACAATTCCACATTCCTCTATGAACCTAGCAAAAGGTCCTCGGCGCTGTTCACCTGACCCGTCATATCTGTCATAGTACTCACCACCATGGTCAGACCTGACAGACTTAATTCTTTTATTGAGTTGATTTTCAACATCAACTTTAAAATATGTGAGCACATCCAAAGACCGTGACTTTTCATGTATAAGAAATAAGTATGCATATCTTAAGTAATCGTCTATGAATGATATAAAGTATTGTTGACCACTCCACGAGGGTGTAGGAAATGCCCCACAAATGTCCTTATGTATCAACTCTAAGATGTATGTAGCTCTATATGCACCTAATCTCTTCACTTTGGTCTGTTTGCCCTTAATGCATTCAACACAAACATCAAAATTCGTGAAGTCAATAGACTCTAAGATTCCATTTGACACAAGTCGTTTAACTATATTTTTAGAGATGTGACATAAGCGCCTGTGCCATAATGCTCCTGATGGAGTATTGTTAATTTTACGTTTAGTACCTCAAGATTTTGTATTAAGAGTTTCATTATAGGTGTCTACAGTATCAAGAAAATACAGATTATCATAAGCCAAAAGCGAACCAGTTCCAACAATATTTGAATTAAGACAAACTGAATTCGTTGTTTCCAATTGAACAAGAATAACCTAATTTGTCCAAATAAGAAACTGAAATTAAATTTCGTGTGAATGACGACATGACAAAAGTGTCTTTCAAATCTAAATAAAAACCAGTACACAACAATAATCTAAAATGCCATATAGCCTCCACCTCCACCTATTTGTCACCTCCAACATAGATCCATTTTTCAGAATCAATTGGCTTCCGGTAATTTAGGCAACCCTTCATAAAAACACTGATGTTAATAGTTGCACCTGAGTCTAACAACCAAGTGTTACTAGGTACAAACACTAAATTAAACTCATAACATACCAAAGTAAAAAACATACCTTTCTTTGCACGCCAAGCATGATATTTGGCACATTTCTTCTTTACATGTTCAGTCTTATTGCAAAAGAAACATTTGCTTTCTTAAGTTTGTTTCTTTTGTTCTGGACCCTTAGCAGCTTCCTTCTTGGAATCATCCGATCTCTTCCCTTTGCCCTTAGCCTTCGAGGTGCTTGCAAAATGAGCACTTTCTCTCTTGCCTTGCTTTAGTCTTTCCTCTTCTTGCACGGAGTGTGAGATGAGCTCATTAAGAGACCATTTATCCTTTTGACAATTATAGGATACCTCAAACTGATTAAACGATGCAGGAAGAGAAATCAACACCAAATGAATGAGCAAGTCTTCTGAGATTTCAAGATTTAATGCCTTGAGTTTAAAGACAATATTAGACATGCTCATAATGTATTCTTTGATATTCCTTTTGCCTTGATATCTCATGGAGATCAAGTTCCGAAGAAGAGTGCTTGCCTCCACCTTATCACTTTTTGCAAAGCGCTTCTTGATTTCAACAAGGAATTCTTTGGCACTTGTTATGTCTTCAGAAATAGTACCCCTAAACACCTCTGGGATGCCATGCTTAATGATCATTAGGCTCATGCGATTTGAGCGATCCCACTTCTCATAATGCTCATGTCTCCAGGAGTACTGGACATTGTAGGAGTAGGGGTTGCTCAATCGTTAATGCAAGATCCATATCCATGCAGCCAAGAATAATATCAATATTTTCTTTCCGGTCCTTAAAATTTGTTTCATTGAGGATTGGAACAAAATTTATATTGGCAGATACAAAAGCAATTGTTGCTGAATTGAGAATAGAAGAAATAAACTAATTATGCTCACATTATAAAAAAATAAATAAATTCAAATAATGGTTTAATTACCTAATGCTCCATTAATATCAAGTCTTTGGACAATAATATTAACTGCTAGTGATATCCTTGTTGTAATGGTCAAACACCGATAATAATGCATGTTCGATAACAAACCTATCTTTAGATTGATTTTATTATCAACTCGCAAAACCTTATAATTATCACGTGTTTACCGTTACAAGTGTGTATACAACCCGGCCAAGTATTAATCTTTCTTTAGGCCGATCAATGCTCACATGGATAAAAAGAATACACACAAACATGTAATCGTTTTTGTAGAACTTTGTATAAGAATAGTTTTACTGATTGTGAGATGTTTAGCACATTGGATTACAATAAAGTACCTTCTGTAAATCTTAATTGAGTAATAAACGAGATGTGGTTATACATACTTATCTCATTTATGTGTTATTTGTTCATATTCTCTAATTGCAATGGTTCACATTCAATATTGTTTTATTTCTTTTGTTGTTATTTGTTCTTGTTTGAGCACTAAGTTCACAAGAAATTGGTATAAGAGTCACTAAAAAAAATTGGTATTCATTGGGTTATTTTACTGAGGTTGTAAAAACCGTCCAATTTAGAATAATTTAGTAGATTGTATAAATTGGTAATAATAGCGGGGTTTTGTTGTTTTAAGATGAATTCCTTAATAAATATTTACTAAAATTTATATTTATTCAAATTTACTTTAAATAATAATAAATAATCTTTTTAAAAGAAATTAATTTAATAATATATATTTAGAATATTAGATCAAAATAAATTATATTAAACAAATTATATTAATATAATATTAACTATTATATTGCACTTTTTGTTACCATATAAAATAAATAATAGAAATAATAAAAATTGGGTTTGATTTTTTATATTTTTATATTTATATTAATTTGAATTTTATTATAAATAACTAAAATTTGATAACTAAGATCCATTTTATGACATATACTGTTTTTTTATTTTTTATTTCCTATACTCTCCCTAAAGTTTTCATGAAATAAAACTTTTCTTCCGGATGAAAAACATTCAGCTAAAACTTCTTCCAAAAATTATTAAAAAATTTAGTTATAATCAAATGAATTTATGTATAATTTTTTTATAGTTATAGTTATAATAAATTAGGTATTACTTTTGTTGAATTATAAAATATAAACGTCAATTCCCTCCACAACAATCTTGTATATTAATTTTATGTTCTTTATCGACAAAGATTAGTTGTTAATCTATTGTGAGTAGAGAAATTAAACCCATAACTTCTCTTAATTTCCTTCCAAACCATATATATATATATATATATATATATATATATATATATATATATATATATATATAAAATATGGGGAGAGTCGTAATCTCAACTATGTGCACCATTCCAAATCAACAAATCCATTACTATAACTCAATATTCTACAACATTATCTCACGGGAATAACTATATTAATAGTTACTTCATAATTTTTATTTTTAATTGTGATTTGGAATAAAATTCATGAATTTTTCTTCATTGAATTATATATATATATATATATATATATATATATATATATATATATATATATATATTTTTTTTTATTTTATATATTTTTTTTTATATTAATATATATATATATATATATATATATATATATATATATATATATATATATATAATTTTTGTTATTTTATATAATTTTTTTAAAATAATTAAATTTAAAATAAAAAATAATAGATACTTAAATAAGTAA
>Ga0214544_1010865_pt1 | contig 13058 bp, 7 predicted proteins | sample CNSS3metaG_FD_160074 | JGI IMG/M metagenome (GOLD analysis project Ga0214544, IMG submission 160074) | Root nodule microbial communities from cowpea collected in UCLA plant growth center, Los Angeles, California, USA - CNSS3 | ecosystem: Host-associated > Plants > Roots > Nodule | place: USA...
TATTTTTGTTAGGTTTTTTTTTTTTTGTCTGTGTATATTTTATTAATTCGAATTTCCTTCAAATGACGCTCACGTGGCGTTATCTTAAATTAATTGAGCGGAAATGTGGGATCTTATGGTGTTTTGTTCCTTTTGGATGTGTGGTGTGGTGTCAACTGTCAACTAACCCACATGATGTTTTAATATTGTTATTAATTTTTTTTTTTCTGTTACCTCACAAATATTTAGACACTGCATGTCATGTTCTTGTTCTTAGTGCTTTAGCTTTATTAAAGATGAGTTGACTTGCATATTCAATAATTCATGTGGGTTGCTTAGGGTGTAATTTCTGTTCTTATCCATTTTCCGTCAAACGTATGGTTTATTTTGTTAAAGAGGAAGGAGAAAATAAACAGAAAGAAATATATTGTTTTTATATAATAAGCATTATGTCGTTTCAACCAGTACCAAGATTAATTTGATTAATTGATTATGAGTAAGAGTTATTTAACCGACCTTTAATGTTTAAATATTTTTCTATTAAGAGTATTTTAGTTTTGAATCCAAAATCCTGTTTCAATAAAAGTATATATATTTTTCGAATATTGTCTTTTTCTTTTATAACTCCATATTTTGAATATTTTTGTCATATCGCCACAGCTCAATTATGACAAAATGTTCATGGACAAAAAATTATCGCCAAATGCAATTAAGTAATGATTGAATCACTTTGTTTGCATGAATTTGACATTGAAAGGCTATATAATTAACTTGGTACGTAATTTTGAGTTTAAATCATATATAGTATAACATGTATTGCCGATAAAAAAAATATATAGCATAAAATTAGTTAAATACTTAAAAAAAATATCAAACGTATATTTGTAATTAACTTGTAAAGAGTTTATACTGGATTGCCAACTTTCGTAAATATTTTTGTCAAGAGATGATTTTTATCACCACTATTTTTTAAAGAAAATTATTTAATCTAATTTGACAAATTTTTTATATAAAAGAAAAGGAAATATTGGTCCTAATCCAACTTGAAGTGCATTAGGCCATTTGTAATCTTAAAGTTATAGTAAAACTAATATTTAAGTTTGCGTTCTTTAAAATAAAAATTCACATTTCTCAACAAAAAAGTTTAAATATTTAACTTAAATTAGTTAAATTTTTATACAAGTTAAAAAAATATTATTTACAAATTATTTTGAACAAAGCTTTCTATTAAATTGAAAGAATTTTTAGAATTAATATATATATATATATATATATATATATATAATTTTAGTAGATTTCTGAAAAATACTCTTAATATAGATATTGAGCTGCTTTGACCAGAAATTTATTAATTTGAATTGATATCCATAGTTTGCGGTTCAATTTAATAAATTATAAACACTTGTATACTATACTATATATATAATACTATTTTCGTAAATATTAATAATATACCCCCGGAAGAAAAAAAAATGCTGCCTGGCTAATAAATGATAAATAAAGACTGAACAATTAATCATTACATCATGTTGCATTTGCCTGTCTGCCCACTTGTGTGGTCAAGCTTACTGTTTCAGAAAAATTAAACCCTAATTAAAAGAATATATCATAGTCAACAAGCACCAAAATAAATTTAAACAGTAAATATGATGTAGGTGTTTCTAGATTTAGTTAAAGTTGGATCTGTAATACTTATGATTTAAAAATAGTTCTTTTGATTCTTTTTCTAATTTTGGAACGATGTAGATTTTTTTTTTCTTAATAGAGTTAAAATAAAATATAAAGGTAAGGATGAAGCTCACTATATTTAACGAATATATAAAATAAAATAAACAAGAAACAAAACTATCAATTTTAAAATCAATACTTTAGCATGTAATGTATAGGACGATTAATTAATCTTTTTATATTACGAAAATTCGTAATGAAAAGTAATTTTGAATATAAATTAGTTTGTGCATGATTACTGGAACATATTATGAGAGAGAAAAAAGAGAGATGTAATGGCATCATATAATAGAAGGGGTATTAGGCTAATAGATAATCAAAGTTGTTGAGCTGCGTCATAGGTTTTTCCTTTTTTAGCTAATGGAAGTCACATTTTTATTTTTTATTTTGACGTTACAAACGCCACTTATGAAGGGTATGGTGCAAATAGACCTCTGATGAGTACTGATGTTCTGGTGCAAATACGCCATTTATGGAAGTTACAATCTTTTTATACATAGTCTCCATTTTCACTTTGCAGAAATAAAATTTCTACATTATTCTACTTATTCTTTTATCTGAATTTGTAGTTCACTATTAACATATGTGGTATTTTTTTCTTCCTTGAAGAAGACGAAATATAATTTATACTTCTAAAAGATGAAATGGAATTCCTATTTATTAATTATAATTATTTACATGTGTAATGTTGAGCGGATAAAAATAATATATCTTAAAAAGTTTCATATTATAAGATAAAAAATGAAGTAAGTGTTATTGATTATACAATAAATTCTAAGTTTATGATATTCCTTATCCCGGTCAAATACACTTTAAGTTTGTATTTAATTTTTCTTATACTCTTATAGTAAAGTATTGTGAGGTTTAAGTTTAATTCTTTTATTTTAGAATGCTGAATATACTTTGAATCGAAGGATATATAAGAGAATAATTTATGTGTTGTACAAAATTTCATATAATAATATTCTCTGGTTGTTAATAGACAATTTTGATATTTTCTGTTTTGGTTAATTAATTATGTGTTTTTCATATGATCGTTATTATTATTGACCATCATCTCTAGAAGTAGAAATGGAACTTTTATTTTCTATTTTACATAATCACGTGCTTTTAGACCGTCTTCAATGATATCAATGTTATGATTATATGATGACTATTTATAAATTGATATATTCATGAGATTTTTGCATTGTGAATATGATATTTGAGGAAAAAGTTAAGATGTTGGCTTTGTTGTTAATTTAATTTCTCTCCTTGTCCTAAAATTTGATCAATAAATACAAGAAAAAAAATAACAACTTTTATACATATTTTAAATTAAAGTTATTAAAATGTTTCCTTTTTCGCATGTAAAATTTTTATTTTCATCTTAATTTTAATATTATATTCAAAAGTTGGATTCTGTATTTTCATATTTGTCTTTTTTTTTCTTAGTAAACTTGGTAGCCCCCATATTAACTAAACTTGTTAACAACCCTGTTTCCTTTCTATTTTATGTAGTTTAACTTTCTTGATAAATAATTTATCAAATATGAAATTATAAATTTTTTATTAAAAAATATTTAGAGTGTTCTAATCTAACCCATCTATAACCTTATCTATAACAATATATAAAGGAGATTCCTCTTTTTGTGTCCACTTTTCATTTTTCAATTTTAGTCTTAATTACTATTTTAAAAATTAATTATTTTATAATTATTTTTTCTGTAACCGTTTTTTTTAAATCTTTTTTATTTTGACCGTTATTCTAAAAACCTTTTTAAACAATTATTTTATTTAACAACTATTTTAAAATTTATTATATATATTTTAAAAATAAATATTATTAATTTTATAAAAATTAAAAAAAGCAGATACACAGACGCGACAATGCCTATGTGTTCGCTAGTGTATAGAAGATAAATTGCCGAAAAAAAAAATACTATAGAGTCCCTTCTAATATTTCCGATAAAATTCCTGCAAAAAAATTTCTCCATCACAACAACTAGTTATACTCTGGTTACACAAAGCAATTATGCATGTCTAATGTTCTATCTTGTTGTGTATTTGATTATGCCCATCCATAAATTAAAAGGTTTAAAAGGTAAAAGTTTGGCTAGTAATTTATGGTTGATGCACGAGATTGAAGCATATAATTATTTTTCCCACGTAATTTCCGCATAAACACCGTACGTGATGATCTTTTATATATAAACTATATAATGGTTAATGAAATGCTCGTATAAAAGATGTTATGGATAGTTTGAATAACATTTTTTTAATTATGAATATTTTAACTTTAAACATTTTAAATTACCATTATGTGATCCAATAATAATTAAATTGTTGTAAGGTATATCAATTGTTTCATTGCGGAGACTGGATGGATCTTCAAACAAAACTTAGGGGATGTCAAGATAAAGAGTGTGTGTTTTTAGTATCTGAACTTTCACGCAAGATTGAAATTTGTTTTTGTCTGAAACTTTGATACATTTTGAATTCACAAACTTTAAAAATGAATGGATATAATCTTTTTCACCCAATTACGTTAAATTTTGTTAATGCATCAAACACGTTTCTTAGCAGTTATTAAAACAGGATCAAGACAGACCTATAAATAACTTAAATGTTAGCATGAAATGCGTCTACATTTCAAAACAAAACAAAATTAGTGTAATTGGATTAAAAAAAACTATATATATTAATGTCTAAAGTTTATGATCAAAATATATTAAAGTTTTAAACATAGTTTCTAACATGAACGAATTTCAATTTCACTTCAAAACTAAAAAACTAAAAGAATATTTAACTCCAAAATAAATATATAAAATTTTTAAAAATATCAAATACATTAAAATTAAATTATATATATATATATATATATATATATATATATATATATATATATATTATATAGAAAAAAAAATGTGGGAGGAGGGGAGGGGGCCAAAACCCCCTATAAACATTCTAAGGTCCACCATTATAGATGGATCAAGTGCCAATTGAACTATTATAGTTGGGTTGATACGATGTTAAGTTAAAAAAGTTACATCATGATTATAAATTATAGTTTTTGGTTAGTAATAATTTATAACAAAAGAATTTGTCACAAAACTATTTTTAATACTTAAATTTGTGGTAATTTTTTTCACAATAATTTATCAAGAGCACGGTATAATACAATTTGTAATATACTCGTAAATATGATACACTTGAATGGAAAAACAGAACAATCCAATATTTTAAGATTTGTAGTTGAATTGGAAAATTATGTGTACAAATTAAGGAGACTTCATGTTTTATCTTCTTTTTTACAGTATCACAAATGTAAAATGAGGATGATCTTTAATTTTTCTTTTTCTGTTATTTTATATTTTACAAATGGGTTGAGGCAAGTCAATTTTGTTTATTAATTAAATTTATATTATTAGTAAAAGAACTGATTGTTTTTGTGAACACAATTTATTTATTTTTTGATGAACTTTTTTTCATTAAATTTTTTTTTCTAGTAGTGAAAATCAAAAGGAATAAAAACATTATCAAGAGGAATTTTTATATATATATATATTTTATGCTTGTCTTGAATTGTAATTAATCATTTTGAAAAGTTATTGGACAACTCATATAGTGTATCATAAAGTAATCATCATTAGCCATTGACCTGTAACTAAATGAACACATTACAATTTTTTTTTTATAGAAAAAATGCAGAATAGTTCTCCTCCACTTGCAAGTTGCAACAGACAGCGTTCATACACTCATGACTATTTAGGAATAAAGTTTTCGGTTTTTATTTTTGTTTCATTGGTTTCCATCGTTGGCCTATAAATTAGTGGCCACGCCGTTGTCCAATGTCCATTACACAGACAGTACAGAAAGCAAAGTGAAGTGAAGTTTGAGTGAGTAGAGAAGACTGAGGTTCATCAAAATGGCCGGTGGGGTGGTTCCTGTGGATTCATCACCGGCGGTCAATGGCTTCGCCGGCAAGATCACGTTTTCCGTTGTCATCACTTGCCTCGTTGCTGCATCGAGTGGACTCATTTTTGGATATGACGTTGGAATTTCAGGTTCATTCTTTCAATCTAATAATACCTTTATTCTGTTCTTAGTTAATCCTTTTCTAAATTTTCTTATATGAACATCATATTCGCTTTTCAAAAGTTTCCTTTTAAGTTTCAACCTTAATTTGACTTCGTTGATTTTAGACATCAGAGTTGTTAATTACTCTCACATACATACATAATTCTTACGATTATGGTTTATACTAGCTTTCTCTGAAATCGCAAATACATTACGTCTCAAACTTAATTACTTTTCCTAGGAAATGTTTTGACCTTCCTCAGGTTTTACTTATTTTATTATTTGTAAGGATATTATGGACATGGGTGAATAGATATAAAAGTATTGCATTATTAGTTTTGCACTCAAGTTAATTTTTAAATGTATAATTATCGTCAACATGAGTGTGATACTAATTATATGTTTTTGACAAGTTTCTAGTAAGCTTTTAATGGAAACTAAACTTTGCCCAAAACAATTGTTACCGCAATAATTGAATCATACCAAGTACAGACTTAATGTTAAAAATAAGATTGATAGTAATAATAATAAAATAAAACTTGGAACAATATTTTCCGTCTTTACGGTTTTCTGAATTTTCTTTCTAAAAAAGGAAAAAAACTAAAAAATTAAAAGTTAAAACTAAAATTATGAAAATTAATTTAAAATAATTAATTAAAAATATTATATTTAAATTTTAATTTCTTTAAGATAAGGAATAAAATAAAAAATAATTTATGATTTTTATTTAATGTAATTTAAAATTAAATTTGTCATTATTGACTTTTAATTTCGAATTCCCAAAAAGTTTCTGATATCGGAGAAAAAAAATAGTTGAGAATTTGACTTCTGTTCGTCCATTATTTGAGGAAATAATATTCTGGTTCATTTGAATTTTTTTTTTAAGAAAATTATTATTTAGTCAAAAATTTAAAAATATTAATTTTTTAACATAATTTAGAATAATTTTTTTATTATTATAATGGTTTATAGATAAGGATAAATAAAAAATAAAAGAAAATTTAAAATTTGACAACGTTATTATTATCATTGTTCTTGTTATTGGTCATAAGTACTTTTCATTCTAATATTTTTGTTTTATTAAAAAAAATCAATATTAATAAATTTAATTTCAAATTATATTAAAAAAAATCATTAACTAGTTTTATTTTATTCCTCCTTTTAAAGTAATTAAAATTTAAATCCAATACTTTTAATTAATTATTTTAAATTACTTTTTCATATATATATATATATTTTTTTTTGTTTTTTCGCCCCATTCTAGAAAAGCAAAAAAGCAAAATATAAAAATATAAACAGGTCCAAAATGTTCGGTGATCTATTTAAAGATTTTTTTGAAAAAAATTATTATTTTGGAAAAAAAATTAACGGTATTTTTATTAGTTTTCTTAATATGCAATAAGAAAGAAAAAAAAGCCCATGTTCTATCTTGAAATATAAAAGTACTGCTAATTAAAAAATAGAAATAACATGTTGCAAAACATGTAAAAAGGTTCCTAGAAATATTTCCATCCTGGACAGAATACCAAATGCTCACTTCAAGTCAAATGACTCTTAAAGGTTTGCATTTTAAAGCACTGGTAAAAGACCTTCAATTTATGTCTGCCCAGGAACTAATTGTCCACCTCAACAAACCTTTAATTTTAATTGCAATTTACCATCTTAACAAAACAAATAGTTACATTTACAACGATGTTATAAGTAGTATAGAAGCTTTTTAGCACCTGATTGATATAAGTTAATTTTATTTTTTTACCAAAGTAAAAACACTTGTTTAGACAAAAAAAAAGAAGAAGAAGAAAAACTCTATAAAGTCCTTCTAGTTTTATCATATACTTAAATAGTGTTTTCATTAATTTGAATATGTAAAGCTTACTCCTTCCCTTCGATAAAAATGTGAACAAATTTCAGGAGGTGTGACAACAATGGTACCGTTTCTGGAAAAATTCTTCCCAAATATACTGAGAAAGATCGCAAGTGCCGAAGTAAACATGTATTGCGTATATGACAGTCAAATATTGACACTGTTCACCTCTTCTTTATACCTCGCTGGGTTAGTGTCATCTCTGGCAGCTAGTAGAATCACGATAGCGTTTGGTCGGAGAAACATCATCCTCTTTGGAGGAATCGTCTTCTTTGTTGGTAGTGCCTTAAATGCAGGGGCTGAAAATATTGCTATGCTCATATTAGGTCGTATTCTACTCGGAATTGGCGTTGGTTTTACAAATCAAGTGAGTCAACACATTCACATTTCATATACTGCTGCAGTTAATAATGAATTCATAATAACAGAATATAATTTCTCAATTCATGTCATATTCATTTTATTTTTGCTTCTATTAATGTCATCTGTGTGTTGCATTGCATGAATCTGGAAAAGGCTGCGCCATTGTATCTTTCTGAAATAGCTCCACCGAAATGGCGAGGAGCTTTCAACGCGGGCTTCAATTTCTTCGTCGGAATAGGAGTGGTTGCCGCGGGCTGCATAAACTACGGAACCGCAAAGCACAAATGGGGTGGCGGGTCTCTCTTGGCCTGGCGGTGGTGCCTGCAGCAGTTATGACAATGGGTGCATTGCTTATAACTGACACCCCAAGTAGCTTGGTCGAGCGTGGAAAAATAGACCAAGCCAGAAGAGCCTTGCGCAAAGCCAGAGGATCCTCCATCGATGTTGAACCTGAGTTGGAAGAACTCATTAAGTGGTCTCAGATTGCAAAATCTGTGGAGCAGGAACCCTTCAGGACCATATTTGAGAGGCAGTATCGACCACACTTGGTCATGGCAGTTGCTATCACATTTTTTCAACAACTCACAGGGATTAACGTCGTCGCATTCTATGCTCCTAACCTCTTTCAATCAGTGGGTTTGGGACACGATGCTGCTTTACTTTCTGCCATTATCCTCGGAACAGTCAACCTTGCTTCTATCGTCTTGGGCACTGCTATTGTTGATCGGTTTGGTCGCAGGTTCTTGTTCGTAACTGGTGGCATAGTCATGTTTCTTTGCCAGGTAAGCAAAATATTTATCATTTTATTATTTGAAACGTGGTGGCACCCATAATAATTAACAATTTTTGTGATGACTACTGTGAAGCTTGCGCTATCCATTGTGCTAGCGGTGGTAACTGGTGTTCATGGAACAAAGGATATATCAAAGGGAAATGCGATTGTGGTGTTGGTGTTACTCTCTTTGTACGCTGCAAGCTTTGGTGGGTCGTGGGGGTCTCTCACATGGCTCATTCCGAGTGAGATTTTCCCCTTAAAAATCAGAAGCACTGGACAAAGCATAGCTATTGGTGTGCAGTTCGTAACCATATTCATATTATCTCAGACATTCTTGGCAATGCTATGCCACTTTAAGTTTGGTGCCTTCGTGTTCTACGCGGGTTGGATTGTTGTAATGACAATCTTTATTATATTTTTCTTGCCTGAGACAAAAGGAATTCCTTTGGAGTCCATGTACATCGTTTGGAGTAAACACTGGTTTTGGCGTCACTTTGTAAAAGTTCCCCAACAAAATCTTCCATGAACTAAATATTACTTCGGGGTATTGTTGTTTGTAATAAGAATTGTGATATATATTGTTTAGCTTTTGATTTGTGTTTGGTTATTATCTCTGGCTTAAACTTTTTTTTTTTGGTTAGATTCCTATTTGTGTATTTTGTTAGATTCATATTTGTATATTTTGGTTATTATCTTTGTCAGAACATTTATCTGTTTTCATTCTTTTATCACAATCAGTTTTCTACCTTAACTTCTTTTCTTCTTTTCTTATGTATAATGAGTGATGTTACTATAAACATGTTTGGTGAGTACCATTCTGAAGACGGTATCAGAGCACCTGTTTCTGCTGCGTCACTTCATGTTTAATTTTTTGCTCTTGTTTCTTCGTTATTTCTTTTCTTCATCTCTCATAGATTTTTCTATTGTGGATCATGAATTCCAGTCTTTATTATTTATATGGAAGTGAGAACCTGTGTTATTCTTGTCATTTCTGAAACAGAATTACCATTCTTGGAGCCAAAATATGAGAACTCTTGTATGGAAAAACAAGTTGAAATTTGTTGTCGGAAGCATCCGCGTTCCGGGACGTGTCCATTCAATAATGTTATGATTTTGTTTTGGATAAATTGAACATTGCCCGAGTATGGTTTACATTGATGATGGCAAGAATCTTTGGATGATTTAAAGGATAGATTCTCAAAAGAGATCATTTCCAAATCTGATTTGCTCCGATAAATTCATTCGTTAAATACGGAGAAATAAGTGTATTCAATTTTACACTTATCTCAATATTCTTTGGGGATAGTTTGAATCTTTGAAACCTATACCAAGATGTGTTTGTGATATTGCTTTTACTTGTGATTTGTCCTAAATTAATGTCAAATATATGTGCTTTCTAAAGGGTCTCAGTAAGATCTACCATAACGTAAAAAACCAAGGTCTGACCGGCATGATGGTAAGAGCAATGTTTATATACCATGGAAGGAATCCGAACTCCGCGTGAGATAAAGAAACAATATAATGCATAAGATAATAATCATACTATTTAATTAACGAAAAAATTAAATAATAGAGACTTAATTAGAAAATGTAAAAAAATGTTAGAATTTTATAAATACTTAACTACATATGAATAAATTTATAAAAGACTTAAAACTTAATTAAGTCTATTAGACACTCTTATAGAAAAGTTTAATTAGTCGAATGGTACTCATTTTTGTTCGGATGTATCAGTTTGGTACCCATTTTTAAAAATGTGTCAATTGAGTCTCAACTTTTTGAAAATATGTCTCAATTAGATCTATTTAAAAAAAAAAAAATTATTAACATCGTTAACCACATTGATATTTATAATGACTTACAAAATTAAGTATTGATATTTATATTAAAATTTAGTGGTAAAAGTTATGAATAAAGTTAATGGTGTTAATAAATTTGTTCTGAATGGGACCTAATTGAGATATTTTGTCAAAAGTTGGGACTCGATTGATACATTTTTTAAAATATCAAATTGACACATCTGAAAGAAAGTGGATATCATCTGACTAATTCAACCTTTGTACGAATATGTGTAAATATCTAGTTCCAAACTATCTACATGACACTAATGGCTTGAACCAAATAAACAACTTTTGCATGACTATTTCTTCTTACACCTCCATAGTTTCAACCTGCATCACTATGAATTTTTATATATTTAAAAATGCCTTTCTGTATTTTATATTTTTTGAAATATAAAATTAAAAATATGTTTTTAGTTACATAATTTGGAATATAAATATATTTTAAATTTTACAATTCAAAATATAAAATTGTATCATGAATTATGCATTTGTAAATACAAAATATTGTATTTTGAATTATATATTCGAGAATAATTAATATATATTTCAAATTATATATTCTGAAACAAAAACAAAAAGTATTTGAGATTATACATTCCAGAAAAAATCAAAACTTACATTCCAGAATACAAAAATTAATAGTAGAGGTTGAAAGTATTACGGAGGTGCATGAAAAAATTACCCTTTTGCATTGGGGTGACATTCTACTCTGGTTGGGATGGGCCAAATTAAAGAAAAAAGTTGTTAACGATGTTTTGCATTAATAAATGGGTTGCTTCTTTCTCATCTTTTTTTTTTTTTATGGAACACTCCCACTACAATAAAATATTTCATTAATAATAATAACCAATTTTAATAATAAAAAATTATTAATTATTATAATCATCAATTTATATATTAATTTAAAAAATAAAAAATTATTAATTATTAAAATAGTCATTATACTAAAAAAATTATAATTAATCACTAAATTGATCATTTATTAATTAGAGATCAATTTAAAAACTAAATTATTTTAGTAACCAAAACTTAAATAATTATTTCTAGTGATCAATTTTCTTTAATAATCAAAATTATGGTAGCCAATTTTAAATACCAATTTAATAATTAATTATAAATTTTTATTCATTGGCTATTTTTAATAAATAATAATTTTTTATTTTATTAATTAGTATCTAAATTTGTTAGTATAATGACTAACGATTCATGATCATTAAAATTAATTATTAATGAAACATATTTTTTAGGTTAAATTATTTATTTGGTCCTAATTTTTATAAGTAAATTTGAATTTGGTCCCTTAATTTTTAAAAGTGTTACCTAGGTCCTTAATTTTAATATTTTGTATCAATGAAGCCTCTTCCGTTAAAATGACAGAAACGACGTTAAGAGTACAGTGACATAGAGATATGAAATTTGAACAATGAAGTGACACAGTAATGTGATCACTGAGGTGCATGCTCCAGCCCCTACAATAACTTTCTCAATTTCTCCTGCCACCACAAACCTCACTCCAACAATGTACCCTGCATTCATATTCGCACCACAACCTTCAACATTCTTTATATCCATACCATCTTTTTCTTCAACTTTCCACAGAGAACGATGAACAATGAGATATTTATGGATGATTCATTACACATTTATATTGAAAATTTTTAACTGTTTTCAAATGCATTTAAATATAAATGACACATTTCAGTCTTATATTTCCACGTCACTGTTCTCTTAACGTCGTTTCTGTCATTTTAACGGAAGGAACTTCATTGATACAAAATATCAAAATTAGGGACCTAGGTAACACTTTTAAAAATTAAGGGACCAAATTCAAATTTACTTACGAAAATTGGAACCAAATGAATAATTTAACCTATTTTTTAATCTCCCGTAAAACTTGTTCCCCTCATTTAAATTATAATCTCCGCGGAGTTAAGATCGAAGACAAATTGGTTGCTGGTAAGTGGTTCAAGGTGGTTATCAGTGGTGTGCAATGACAGCGCGAAACGACATTGCTTACGGTGGCAGTTTGAAGGTCGAGTTGAAAGATAAGGATTATCCTCCCTCTGGCTCGTTTCTTATATACTCTCGGGCTCTCTGTTATGGATTGGCATGAAAACCTTGCTGTTGGCTTCAAATTGCTTTGGTTCCTTTCATAAAAAATGCCTACGGGTGGAATTCACTATTCTGGGAAGATTTTGTTTTAAATATTCTGGAATAAATATTTTGGACGGTATTTCTGTTCATATTTTTTATAATATAATTTTGTACTTATCACGTTCGTATTGTTTAGAAATCTAAATAGAAGACGATTTAAATAGTTTTTGTTATGAATTAATGGTCGTCCATTGATTTATACAATCACTCATATGATTGATAATCATATTATTCATTACTCTTTATGATGTAATATTTTGTATTTACTATTTGATTTTATATCCTTTCTGGG
>Ga0214544_1010866_pt1 | contig 13057 bp, 9 predicted proteins | sample CNSS3metaG_FD_160074 | JGI IMG/M metagenome (GOLD analysis project Ga0214544, IMG submission 160074) | Root nodule microbial communities from cowpea collected in UCLA plant growth center, Los Angeles, California, USA - CNSS3 | ecosystem: Host-associated > Plants > Roots > Nodule | place: USA...
GATATCTGCAGGGATTGCGGAGCGGCAGAATGCCCGAACCTCGTCGCGGAAGGCAAGTTCGTCAGCGGTAAAATTCAGATCCATCGATGCTTCCTAGTTGCGAACAGCGCGCCGATTGTTGATTGTTAATTGTCGATTGTTGGCAATATACCAGGCGCCGAATCCAAAAATCCTGATTCCGGCGGAACGAAGCCGAAAACCTGCGATATAATCTAAAATAGCGAAGCTTTTCTGCGCCAGGCAGCTAGGTTGTCGCGGTCACCGGCACGATCGAAGAGTATGAGACACACTGGGATTTCTGTCGATGCGCGCATTCTGCAGGCACATCCTTGCCTGCTCAGATCGAGCCATCGGCGTCTCATTGCTGCCGCGGTATGGTCCCCGTCCGCGGGGTCTTCCAGCCACAAAGCCCCAGCCGCTTCAGATATTCCGCCAACGTCGGTCCCTCAGGCTCCTACAGGCGCGCTATCAACCCGAACAGGTGGATAGTAAGCGTTCGTTGTAGGCACCTGGGGGAACTGCGCATCCTGCAGCTGCGCACCTGAGTTATGAGCACGTCGGATTGCTTGTCCGGACAGCGTGGCGGGCATTCTCGTTAATGTCGGTGATGAGTTGGCTCATCGATCGGCGAAGGTGCCCTTGTCAGCGCAATGGAATGAGCGCGGAGAGGGAGCGCATTGTGCCGAGACACGATCGTGCGGCGCGGCGGCGCGCGCGCCACGCTTGTCTTCGCAGCTGCCGCCCGAGGGGGGTGCTGCAGCAATGAGCAGATAGCACGGGCTGCTTCCGGAACTGATCGGGATGCAGCCTTCGGGGAAAACGCTCGCAAGTATTAATGGCGATAAGTGATACTAATGGACGGAATCGAGCACATGGTGCCCAGGTCTGACGGCATCAATGATTTTGCCTGGGTCGGCGGTCCAGACGGAGGTTTGCTTGTCGATTGTGCCAGGTAGCGACTGATAATGGCTTGAGGTCGACGACAGAGTGGAAGATGCCACGTGGAGGCGCCGCTTAGACCTGCGAAAAGCCGCCGACGGTGTCGAGCAACGAGCACGGCCTGAAGTGGAAAGTGACAATGCCAATGGTGCTACCTCTAAATTTAGCTGGCTAGGGCGCGGGCGGCCTTGCCTGGCCGGCACCGGATTTGGCCCGGTGTCGCCACAACGTCGCTGTTATGATATCCAGTCTTCGCTTACGCGAGTTGAAATAGCTGGCGGGGTATTGTCGTGATTGGATCGAACCCATCTTCAGTGACGCGGATCGTGTCTTCGATCATCATCCCGCCCCATCCTAATTCATAGAAGGGGGTTTCAACGCAAAGACACATACCTTCAGCCAGAACGGCCTCAGACGCCTCGTTGATGAGCGGATATTCATATCCGCTAAGGCCAATGCCATGCCCGCAATGATGCCGCCGATATGAGGGGATGCCCGCGCTGCGGGTAGCATTGACGGCTGCCAGGTGAACGTCGCGCACCTTTGCTCCGGACCGCACTGTGGCGAGTTCCGCTTCAAGCCCCTCAGCAATGGCCTTGTAGCGTGTCGTGATAAGCTTCGAAGCCTCCCCCACAACGAAGGAACGCGCCATGTCAGATTTGTACCCGTCGACTACGCAGCCGGCATCAAGGCGGATGATGTCTCCCGCATGGATTTTGCGCGCTGTCGGGTATGCGTCCGCAAGTGCTGAGCGCGGGCCTGTCGTCACACTGATGAACTCCGGGACGCCGCCGCCGCGAACCATTTCGCTCGCAACCAGGCCGGCGAGCTCCCATTCACTCATGCCGACTTTGAACCCCCGCCGGATCGCGTCGATGCCAGCTTCAACGAGCTGAGTCGCTCTTCTAAGACGAACCAGTTCTCCCGGAAGCTTTGTCAACCGGCTACGAACAACCGCATCGCTGATGTCAACGATCGGCCTTGTTGCGCCGAGCAGCGTTTTCAGGTCAGTGCCACCGCGACCGTCGACACCGAGCTTGAGTTCTTTTGGCGCAACAGCATTTACCGCGGCCATAACCGCTTCCGCGAATGTTCCGAAACCTGGCGCATCGTATTCTACGGAAGGGCCATCGGCAGACCGCTCGAAGTAAAACAGGCCATAGCGGAAAATGAGTGTAGGATCGCCCAGACACTCCAACGCCGGACCGGCGTCAGCCGCGCTGACGACTAGAGCAGTTTTGTCGCGGGTCGCCACGGCAGCCGAAAGATATGACGAGTACGTGTCGTTCATGCTGTAATAGCCGCTGAGATAATTTTTGGTGGGAAGATCACAGGAGATAACGGCACCGATGTCCTCACCAAGCAGAGCAAACAGCTTGCTCCGACGCGCGCTCGCCAAATTCCTCAGACTTTCCATCGAATCCATTTCAGAGTTTCTCCGTAAGGAATATTCAGGCCCCTCCGGCGCGGATGAGCCACAAGCCAGGTTCTCATTTCAGTTGGGCAATAGATCGAAGCCTCGCGCCTTCGGTGAATATCCGTAGGTTTCTGACAAATAGTTCAGAGCGGAAGACAAGGTGCCCTCCAGCCGATGGGCGCGTCCCTGCGAAACGGTGGTTAAGTCGAGATCCTTCATACCGCTCGCTGTAAGCATGCAAACAACGGTATCGTCGGACTTGATATCACCGCGCCGGCTCATTTCGCGGACAGCCGCGAGCGTTGTGATTGAAGAAAGCTCACCGAGAATACCCTCTGTGAGTGCGAGCTCGTTTTGCAGGTCTAGCAAACTGCCATCACCTACCCTCACGGCTTGACCGCCGGAAGCTCGAAGTGCCTGCAGAGCCTGAAACGAACTCTGGAGGCACCAGATGGAAATGGCACGGGTATCGTGATCTCGCTCAACCGAGGCAACCCGATCACCCGCTTGAACAAGCGACCGCGCAAGCGAGCCGTAGATTTCCGCCGCAATCAACTTGGGCGTTCTGGCAGCAAGGCCAAGGTCAACGAGATCTTTGAAGCCTCGGAAAACGCCGGCGAGCACATCTCCATAGGCGGTCGGGATGACAATCCATTCCGGTACTTTGCCTCCGAGCTGTTCGAAGATTTCGTAGGCGATCGTTTTGTAGCCCTCGATACCTACGGGATGGCTGCCGATGACGGGGGCCACAAAAGGAGAAGTGGCATACCAGCCAAGCCGGCGGACCCCCTCTTCAAGCACGGGCCAGCGCTGGCTTCCTTCTGGCAGCGGCACAACCATCGCGCCGTAGCGCTTTATCTGCTCGGTCATGAGGCCGCTGGCCGCTTGGGAGGTTAGCACAACACAGGGAAGGCCCGCCTTTGCCGCATAAGCCGCTAGCGACGCGCCGGCATTTCCCGTTGAGGCGGTTGCGATGGTGCTCGCTCCGATCTTGCGAGCGTGGGATACCGCAACGCATGAAAACCGATCCTTATGCGACCAGGTGGGATTGCGGCTTTCCTCTTTGAAAAACAGCTGAGGGCACTTAACGCAGTCGCCAATGCGCTCCGCGCGCACCAGTGGAGTAATCCCCTCACCTAGACTTACGATCTCGGCGGCGGATACTGGTAAGAAGCTCTCGAACCGAGCCCAATGCTGGCCGGCACCCACCGGCCACCCACGCGCCCTTAGGTTCTCTTCGGAATAAACAACTTGCAAGTTTGATGGCGCGACCGGCCGACACGCTGGGCAGCCTCTCGAGTCTATTACAATATCTGCTGGGTATCGCGTCGCACAACGTATACAGGCAAGAGCCGCGATCTTCTCGAACGCCGAGGCCGTCATTGTTTCCTCCATGACCCGAGCAGGGCTTGAGAGCATGCACGCCCCCGTTTCCGGCTCCGACTAACAAGTCAATAATAATCCCGGTGCGAGGTCAGCGTTGTCGTCCCGACGGCGTAAGCAACGCCCGCTGCGGAATGACCGCTGTATGATTGTGAAGCGGTATCGCCCGCTCCTGGTCCTCGAGAAACCCTTGCCGACGAACATCGGGCAAGACATCCAGACTCTTCCAAACGTCTGTTTGACAGTGCTCAGCAACTTTATGACGCGGGCACGCATCAACGGGTATTCGGCACGTGCGCTGCCGGCTGCCGCGAGCAGCACCCTAACGAGAGCAGTGCAATTAAAGGCAAAGATCTCGCCAGCGTTGATGCGAAGCAAGACACGGTCCCGACTTGGCACCAATAGGATGCTTACAGCCTTGCCGCCTTTGACCACACTGGGGCAGCCCTTGAGGCTTTCGATTTCGGGCAGAGACTCGAGCTCTATTCGGACAAGTCGCGGGTCGCTATGACGGTTTGACTTGCGTATGGCTCGATAGCCGATCCTGGGGCGACGGATATGGGCAATCTGCTCCACATTTCTCCCGCTCTCAAGCATGTTAGCAAGCTGGGCGGCCGTCACTTCAAGCCCCATTCGGCGCCCGATTTCCGGATCACCAGCCGGAGCGTTGGCCGAATCGATGATTTGCAAGACTTGGAAGCTCGCTCAAAACTCTGCGTGACCTCACCCCACATTGTTTAAGCGGGATTTGGAGACCTCGGTCAGCTGCGAAAGGTTCGCAGGCAGCCTGTCAGCCGCGTTGACGGTTTGGAGCAAGTGCCAGAGAGTGGCGAGGTTGCTTGTTACAACGGGGCGACCGATCCGCTCCTCGAGCGGAGCGACGCCACGCAACCAGCCAAAGTCTGTGCAACTAATGAACACACCATCGGCATCATTGGGTACTTGGGGAGCGACCCAATCGTTAATAGGCTCCCAGCAGTTATCCTCAAGAGTCGTCCTTAGATCAAATCCAAAAGCGTGCATCGCAATGTCAAAGCCGTTCCCCTGAAGAAATTTCACGAGGCGGTTGGAGAGCCATTCATCGTAGGGAGTAAAGACTGCAACCTTCCGCACACCAAGCGCTCGAAGCGACGACAGCACTGCTCCTGATGTTGTGACGGCAGGCAGGCCCGACGCCTCTTCCATCACCTTCACAACGCTTTCATCGTAGCCCGCGCCTTCGACAAAACTGCCGCCCGTACAACCGAGGGCAATGCCTTTCATCCGGCGGGGATGACCAAGCAGCCGCGCAGCCTCACGCGACCTTTCCTTCATCCCCGTAAGCTGCTCGATAGTGTCTTCAGAGTTGAGCACTCGGCTGAAATGGAAGCTGACACCGTCCAAGCCTAGACCCGTGTAGTCACGCTCCAAAACCGTGTTACTCGACGGCACGATGATCCCGAGGCCAAATGACTGTTGGGGCATCTAAATCTCCTTCAACTTCATACCTGCGTAAGTCCCGAAATAACCTCGGCCTACTTTGGGATTGCCCAGCATTTATCTGGACCCGGGCCTAGCGCCGATACGCCTCAACTCAACGACGGCGCTGCGCCGAAGTCGGATCTGGATCGCTACCAAACTTATCCTGCGCGCCATGCGAGCCAACGTTCCTGGATGTGATCCTCATTGCTCTTGCCATCCGGACGTTTCGTCTGGAGCCAGGTGAAATCATCAATGATAAACTTTGAAGCGTTCACCGGGTTAATGCTGAGAAGTGGCGCCAAGTCGGGCGGCAAATATTTGAGCTGGTTTGAATTTGGGCCTGGATAGCCAGTAGTTTGCGTGAACGCGGCGGCAATCTGCGCGCGATTCAAGAAGGCAATCAGTTTTTGTGCATTCCCTGTGTTGGGGCCGCCTTTCAGAATCACTCCCAAAGTGGGCCCCACATGAGCGCCGTCCCAACTAATTTTGATTGACGCTCCTTGTCGGATCGCAGCTATGGCACGGCCATCGTACATACTCGTGGCCACGTATTCTCGGTTGATCAGAAGCTGCGCCGGCTCTCCTCCAGCACTCCACCACTTGGAGATGTGAGGTTTAATCTCGTTTAGCTTTTTGAACGCAATATCGAGCTTGTCGTCCGTGAGCGGCCACATATCTTTCTTAGTGAAGCCGGCGGCGATGAGCGCATACCGGATATTGTTCTGACCCCTGGAAGCGTACAGACCACGCGGTCCAGGAAATTTCTTTACGTCCCAAAAATCCGCCCAGGTTTGGGGCCCGCCCCCCAGGAACGCACGCTGATCATAGGCGAGGACCTCGGAGTTATAGTCGATGTAAACCGCGTCTTTGAGCCGGACCTCGCTGGAAGTACCATCAAGGGACTCTTGGTCCCAAAGGCTGTAATCAATCGGCACGAACATTCCAGCTTCGTGCATCTCTGGATAGTTCTTGCGCGGCAGATATGCGATGTCCCAATCGACGCGACCGGCCTCGAACATCGCCTTAACCAGTGGCACAGGTAGATCGCCAACTGCTTCCACGACTTTGATGCCCGTGGCCTCTTTAAAGGGCTCAAAAACATATCGTCGAACGCCCTCAGTATAGGAACCACCCCAACTGAAAGCGACGACCTCTCCAGTCCCCGCGAGCTTTTCCTGTGCCCAAGCGCTAGTGGCCTGGGCGACGAACGGTACGCTCAGTAAGGCAGCGGTCGACTGCAGCAGTGAGCGGCGACTCAGGCTGCAAAATGAGTCCCCAGAATTCTGCGTGCTCATGACGTTCCCCTCGCGATGAAGAGCTGAATTTTTGTGACTCAGTCGTAAGGCGTGGCGGCGCACAAAGGCTGCGTAAATCGCCTTTAGATCGAAGAAATTCTGCAAAACGAGAGGCGTGCCTACGGATCGACAATCCAACCATCATATCTGGATGTGAGCATCGCTATCGTGGCGACGGAGCTCGGGGATACCGCATGCGGCCCGAGGCGAGCGGCAAAAGGTCCAGAGGAGGTCGGCTTGCCGACCTTCCTGCCCGAGCAGGTCACCCGCCGGGACGCAGCGCTTTCGGCCAATCCCGTGTACAGCTCTGAATGACTTCAACCTGCCTCAATGGCGCGGCGATGCAGGCAAGTGGCGCCTAGCCATTCTGTTTCATTAAGGCTGGGGAGAGCGGCTGGTATCCGATCCTACGCCGAGGTGCGCGGTGAAGCAGAGTGTTCGTATTTACGAGGTGCCTACGCTCGACAAGTTCGACCTCGAGGTTCGGGATGCCGCAGCCTTCTTGGACAGCGTCATAAACTCCTTCTCGAAGCTCGCCCTTGCCAAATGCAGCGATGCCTTGATGCTGCGTGAGAAGGCATCGCCGTCATTTGTGCCCTATTGCCTGAAGGCGATGGGCCAATGCGTATCGAGAAGGCCTATATCACGGGGGCGGACTTGAACGGGCAAACGACAGCCGCCGAACTCGGTGCAGGCCGGATGATGAAGAAAGCGAGGCGATTTCATCAGTCGTGCGCTGAGTACCCGCCCGGCGCCCGCCGATCCTGGCAGGTCGCGGATGGCCGGACGCCCTTTCGAAACCGGCAGGCACCTGCACAGGGGAGCTCATCTCGTGCTAAAGCCGGCTTAGACAGGAGCCTGGGCTGCTTCCGAGCGTCACGCCGCCGATAGAGCTCGGGCAGTGGATCGGCTTTGTGGATAACCCTAACACATGGTGCCCGCATCTGACGCACAATGATTTTGTCTGAACGTAGCGGACCAGTGGTCGACGATGGAGTGGAACACGCCGCGCTTTAGACGTCCGCTTCGAGAGTTTTGAGACTGCCCGAGGGCCTTGAGCCACGAGCACGAGGCCGGCATGGAATGCTTATCGTTCGGAGAACAGCATTCAGGGCCTACGGAACGCGAAATCCATTCTTCAATGTCCCCGGAAAAGGGGCTTTCGCTTCTCCGCAAACGCGCGCACACCTTCTCTGTGGTCGAAACTCAGTTCCGTCCTGATCAGATTTTCGGCCTCGTAGTCCATCGATTGCAGAAGGCCAGATCTGAGAGCGTCGTCCAAGTTGTCCTTCATGCAACTAAATGCGAATGTGGGCCCCTGCGCGAGCGAAGCCGCAAGCGCAAACGCGGTCTCCGGTAAATCCGCATCCGGTACCACGCGGTTGAGGAGGCCAATCGATTCCGCCCGCTCGGCATCGATGCGCTCGGCCAGGAACATCAGCTCGCGCGCACGGGAGAATCCGACCAGTCGCGTCAGGAGCCAGGCTATACCGCAATCGCCGGACAAGGCGACCCGCGCATAAGAAGTGGTCAAGATGGCCGACCGAGCAGCAATGCGGATGTCGCAGGCGAGAGCAAGCGCAAGGCCTGCTCCTGCGGCCGCACCCGGCAGCGCCGCAACAGTCGGCTTTCTCACTGCGACCAGCGCACCAATCCACGTTCGCTGGTCAGCACGCAGATCGGCAACTCGCTGATCGAAATCCGCTACGGCTGTTTCCGAACTCTGGCCCATGCCTTTCACATCGCCGCCAGCACTGAAGGTGGTTCCAGCACCGGTGATAAGGATTGAACCGACTTGTGCATCCTCGGCGAAGCGCTCGATCAACTTACTCCACGCAGCTTTCATTCCTTTGGAAAGCGCGTTCCGTGCCTGTGGCCGATTAAACGTGATAACGGCCACGCGGTCGCGGATTTCCGCCAGCAAGTCATCTGTTCCTGAATCGATCTGAAATCCCTGTGACATGCTCATAGCTCCTTGGTACTTTGCCACTTACACGGGCCGACTTACACGCAATTGCGATAGATAATCGTAAGCTTGCTAGAGCTCATCACGACAGCACAGCAATAGCGTCCCCGCACATGCCCGAAAATCCTGGATCGTGTTGGCTGAAGGCTGGGCCATGCAGGTGACCGAGACTTCGTCGGAGCCACGCAAAGACTTCAGCTCCGATCTGCATTAAGCAGCTTTATCGAACCGATGCAGGCCACGGCTTCGGCCTAACCGGCTGACTTCGCAGACGCCAGTCAACCGGGTACGGGACGAAAAACATGATCCCTCTTTCGCCTTCGTACTTCAGCGGAGTCCCTTTCGGCAGCCAGACCACGTCCCCTAGCCGCGCGTCGATTGCCTGGCTATAGTTCTCACCTGTGCGAATCCGCATCACTCCACCAGGCGCGACCGAGATCTGGTCATATTCCGTTGTCCAGTCCACCGAGCTACCGTTGAAGGTCGCGATCGTCGCACCAAGCGATTTACTGATCTCTGGAGTAACGAGGCTGCAGGTAGATGCATAGCCGCCCGAATAAATTTGTATCTGTGAATAGATCATGTCCGTGCTTCGGAAATGATAGACGTCGTTCAGAGGCTTATCATCCTCGGTCGCTTCGCTGCGGGTCCGCCAATCAACAGGGTGACGAGCATAAAATACCTTGGCCTTGTCCCCTTGGTACTTCAGGCGGGTTCCCTTAGTAAGCCAAATTACATCGCCGAACCGCGCTTCAATGACACGGCCATAGTTTTCGCCGGTGAGAAGCCGAAATGTTCCACCAAGCACGACGATGGTCTCATCATAACTCACCTTGCGTTCAATCGAGCAGCCGTCGTACGTGGCGATGCCAGCATCGATTGTCTTGCTGATTTCTGGACCGACCAATTGGCAAACACTCGCGGAGCCACCGGCGTCGCTATGCATCTGCGCAAATACCATGTCCTCGCTCTTCACATAGAGCGCTTTAGTCATCATCGTTCTCCCTTCTTGTTGATTCAGGAGCCTGCCCAAGAGGCATACACCCGGTTCTTTCACGCAATCGTTTGAGCAAGTGCCCCAATGTTCGTCACCGCCCCATAAGTGCCATGGGTGAAATCAGAACGAGGGACAAGTGAGGAGGACAGCTCCCTCGCCATGTCACACGCCGTCTGAATGATCACCGCTTCCATGCGGGGCACGACGGGTGCCCCTTACGCCAGAAGTCTCCGCAGCGACTATATTGCATCGATAAGGGCCCTGATCTTGCGAAAACTCCGCCCGTTGAGGCAGAATCCTGCAAAATGATCGGCGCATTGTACCAAATCAGACCCAAATAGGCTTCATGACGCTCGAGCTTTTGTTTTGGGCAAGGCTCTGGGAAGCCACGCTCTAGGCGTGAGCTGCCCCCTCGCGTCAATTCTCCTCCCTTTGCCCCAGGCGAAAGTCGGAATCCGAGCCGCTCGTGCATTCATTCACCGGATCGCCGGGCGTAAACGCTGAAAAACTGCGAACTGCTTCAGGTAAGTCTGGCGCTGATCTGCCCCGGAGAGACCAGTTGCGTTCGGCTCAGTAACTCTGAAGTCCGCCAAGTATAGATGATCGACCATCTCCGCTATGCCTTGAATGATGATCGGAATGCTCATGGACGACGCCATTCTCAATGCAGCGAATAAGCATTTCACATCGAATTACTTCGAAGCTCGCCAGAAGTTTCGGGACTACGTCCGCAAAGCCGCCGTCGGTGAGGCACGGGTTTATCCATCCCCCGCTTTTGGGCCCGGTGGAGAAGAGCTCTCGACCGATGTTGCCTGGTTTGGCGATCGGGGGGCCTCGAAAGTGGGGATTCTCATATCGGCTACGCACGGCGCCGAAGGATATTGTGGCTCCGCAGCGCAGCTCGACTGGTTGGCTGAGCGTGGTTACGAACAGCTGAAGTCTGATGAAGCCACGTTGCTAATTCATGCCATCAACCCATACGGGTACGCATGGGACCGGCGCGTTACGCAAGAAGGTTGCGACCTCAATAGGAACTTCATCGATTTCACGGCTCCCCTTCCTCAAAACGAGGGATACGACGCAATCGCGGATAGCCTGGTACCAAGTGCTTTGGATGGGCCTGTTTTTGCGGCGGCCGAAGCAGCGATTGAAAGGTACCGCGCAGCCTACGGTGAAATCGCCTACCGAAAGGCACGGACCAGCGGTCAGTATCGCCATCCGACAGGAATGTTCTTTGGCGGCTTCGGCCCCAGCGTAGCTCGCCAAACACTCGAACGAATCGTGTCGGACTACAATATCGCGTCGCGTCAGCTAGTCTTGATCGTAGACTATCACACAGGCCTCGGACCATATGGCTATGGTGAGCTGCAATGCGAGCAGGCATCGAGCATGACTGGATATCAGCGGGCGCGCGACATATTCGGCCATTCAGTCACTTCACCAGATCTCGGCACTTCATCGGCCTTGGTACTGAGTGGCACGCAGGACGACTATTGGCAGCGGCTCCTGGGTGATCGCCACGTCTACGTTTGCCTAGAGTTTGGAACCTACCCTCCAGAGGCGGCCAGACCAGTGTTGCGCGCTGACCATTGGCTATATGCCTACGGTCAAGCTCAGATTCATACCGACTTTGGGCGTGACATTCGCCAACGCGTGAAGCAGCACTACTATCCGGATAGAGCCGATTGGAAAGAGATGGTGCTTTGTCGCACTCGCCAGGTTCATCGGCAGATGCTTCAAGGCATGCGAAAGTGAACGCAGTTTCGCGCGCTCAACGAACATGGCGGCACCAGGCATGTCGGACCACCTTCCTCATAGGCGTCTTCCTCCCTGGCGTCGCGCGCTCGAAGGAGCGAACTGCCGTTTAGGGAGCCGCTATCACAGAGCGAAGCGCAACTGAAGTAGAACCGGTTGGCTATTCATGTCGCGATACTGTCCAGATTACACCGTCGTCGAGAGGATCACATGGTCAATCGAATGCAATTCTACATTGATGGCGCTTGGATCGATCCCGCCGCACTGAAGTCAATGCGTACGGTCAATCCAGCAACCGAAGAGGAGATGTATGAGGTAGCGCTTGGCTCAAAGGCAGACGTCGATAAGGCGGTCATCGCGGCTAGGCGCGCATTCGAGCACTTTTCCCAGACCACGCGCGAGCAGCGCTTAAGCCTGCTCGCAAACATCATCGATATCTACAAAGGTCGCGCGAAAGAAATCGGCGACGCCATCTCCGACGAGATCGGCGCTCCGTTAGAGATGGCCGAGCAGATGCAGGCTAATTCCGCCATTGGCCATCTCGCGACCACGCTTGACGTCCTAAAGAACTACTCTTTCGAAGAGCGAATTGGCAGTGCGGCTGTGCTTCGCGAGCCTATTGGGGTAGTGGGAATGATCACGCCTTGGAATTGGCCTATGAGTCAAATAGCTTGCAAGGTAGCACCAGCGCTCGCTGCCGGTTGCACTATGATTCTCAAGCCGTCCGAATTTGCCCCGACTTGTGCCCTAATATTCGCGGAGATCCTTCATGAAGCTGGCGTACCTAAGGGGGTATTCAATCTGATTAACGGCTTAGGCCCTGAAGTGGGTGCTGCTATGAGCGAGCATCAAGACATCGATATGATCTCGTTCACCGGATCGACGCGAGCAGGAATCGACGTTGCGAGCCGAGCGGCCCACACTGTCAAGCGCGTAAGCCAAGAGCTGGGAGGCAAGTCTCCGTACGTTATTCTTGATGATGGGGATTTCGACAAGGCAGTCCGCGGATGCGTCGAGACGATTTTCCTTAACTCCGGCCAATCTTGCGACGCGCCATCGCGGCTAATTGTGCCCAAGTCCAGAATGGCGCAAGTCGCAGAGATCGCGAAGACGGTGGCGGGCAGGTACAAGGTCGGCCATCCCCGCGCCGCCGGTACACATATGGGTCCTGTGGTAAACCGCAGCCAGTGGGACAAAATTCAAGGACTAATTCAAAAAGGCATGGATGAGGGAGCCACGATGGTCACTGGCGGCCTTGGCCTGCCAAAAGGCATCGAAAAAGGGTTTTACGTTCGACCTACCATTTTCGCGAACGTCACAAGCGAGATGACCATTGCGCGTGAGGAGATCTTCGGGCCTGTACTTGCGATCATTGGTGCCACGGATGACCACGATGCAATTCGAATTGCCAATGATACCCCCTATGGTCTCGCCGCTTACGTATTCTCCAGCTCAACCGATCGCGCGCGCAGCGTAGGTCGGTTGATTCGCGCAGGCAACATATACCTGCAGGGTGCATCACTTGACCGCGCGGCCCCGTTTGGCGGGTACAAGCAATCGGGTAACGGTCGCGAATGGGGTCGCTTCGGCCTGGAAGATTATTTGGAAGTCAAATCGATTGCCGGCGCTATTAGTGCTGAACCGTGAAGCCTAAAGCGCTGAACAAGGTTCGGTGCCGCCGGAGCTGAGAGTGCAAGCTTTCGAGATTCGAATCCTCGAAGGCTTTGACCTTGCCCCACGGGCTTAATCCAGTTTGAAGTTCGCTCTGGCCCACGACAAGGACCAGAGCATGAAGCGCAGCCGCTTTTCGGACGAGCAGATCATCGGGATTTTGAAGGAGCATG
>Ga0214544_1010869_pt1 | contig 13051 bp, 6 predicted proteins | sample CNSS3metaG_FD_160074 | JGI IMG/M metagenome (GOLD analysis project Ga0214544, IMG submission 160074) | Root nodule microbial communities from cowpea collected in UCLA plant growth center, Los Angeles, California, USA - CNSS3 | ecosystem: Host-associated > Plants > Roots > Nodule | place: USA...
TAAATATATATATATATTATAATATATATATATATATATATATATATATATATATATATAATATAATATATAATATAAAAACATAATATTACTAATATAATAATAATAAATTTTTAAATATTATATAAAACAAAAAATAAATAATTAAATATTCACACAATTAATAAACTAAAGAATAAAATATTAAAAATAGTATTTCATTTAAAATTATAATATATTTATGTCAAAGTTAATGTCTCATGACTTTAACAAAATAAGATTAAGTAAATTTAAAAATAATACCGTGGTCAAATTGTTAATATATATATATATATATATATATATATATATATATATATATATATATATATATATGATACATTATATATTTATAACTTTTTTATTAATGTTCTGTTAGTTTGCCTTTTACATGTTAACTATTTCAGTAGTATAATTTTAAAAAAGTACTAGTTGATAAATCATAAATCATACAAAACTAAATATATTTTATTTTCTTATAAGTACTTTTTTGTTTTAAAATATTTTTTTTAAACTATTATTTCAATTTGAAAATAAAAATAATAATATAGAAAAGCAAACTTAAGAATTTTTTCCTAAACTTTTTTTTCTTATTCCATTTTTGCTGCCTAGTTTATTATTGTGTCGGTTGATGCGTTATTATATTTTAGATGTTCTTTTTATAAGAAAACATTTTAATTAGGTAATGTTCTGAAATTTAAACGGGTTTAATAACTTTTGTCCTTAATAAATTTGTAACTTTGGTACACGACTAATTTTTTTACTTTATTTATATAATGACACACCCCTTAACTGAATGAACATGTTTGATATGTGCATTTCTTTATGTTTTCATCCTAATATATTTTAACATTATTTGATTTTTATTTTCAAGTTGGTCACCCATTTTTTTTTTCAATTTAATCCTACATTTTTAAAAATTGATACAATTTAATCATTTTTTTTAATTTTTTTTTAAGTAGATATGAAACTTTTCTTTCTACTTTAATTTGTTAATAAAGATAATTTGTTTTGTTGGTGTAATTAATATAATTATAATGTCAATTTTGATGAAAAATCTTAGATTAACTACTGATTTGATCATAATATTCGTTCATTTTTTAAAATTTTGTCATATTTTTTTTGTTTAATTTGATCATAATATTCATCAATCTTGTTTATTTTTATCATTTTCGCTAACTCCGTTGAAATAATTAACAGATTGTAAACAGTAACTAGCATATGTCATTTCGTAATTTTTTTTTTCTTAATTTAAAAAAAAATACAAAAATGTTCACGTGTCAAACTAATATTATGTCTAAGTTTTTTATATTTAATACGGTCATGATATTTGTTATTTTTATTTATTTTTGTCCCAAATTCTTCAAAAACTTAACAATTTGTCTCTCCTACATATTAAAACGAAATTTAATTTCGATATAGATGTTATACTATTATTTTTATTAAAATTCAAATTTGTATTAAATATTTTTTATTTATGGTTAAAGTTGGTTTAAAATTAAAATGAAAAGTTTAAAAGTATTAAATAACACCATTTATTTAAAATTTTAAAAGGTCAAAAATGATATAAAATAATCAAAATCACATAAAGATTATGTGGTTTTTAATCTCTTAAAATTATAAATTAATGTTATTATTCTTCCTTTTTAACATTTTCGTTATATTTTAAATCAAATATAACTATAAATTAAAAATATTTAATAAAAATGTGAATTTTTGTTAAATTAAGTTGTGACAACGACAGCGGTGATCAAATGAAAATGAAAATATAACTACTACAAATTTAAACATAGTCCCCTGAGAAATAATTGAAAATTTGAAAATAAAATGCATATCATTGGAATCTATGATGCAAAGATACCTTCACTTGCGTTACGTATTTGTGTCCGATATGTATCCGTTTTTGATATTTTAAGATACTTTATCGATATTTATTAATGAAATATTGAATTTATAAAGTCATAATATAGTGCAAACAAAATTTTGAACAGTGACAACAAATATGTAGTCACTACACAGTGACCAATTTAGATACCAAACTAAAAATTATTAACAATTAAAATAGTTCTAAACAATTATAATTGATAATTAAAATAGTTTTTATTATAAGTTGGTTTATAAATTAGTTACTAACATTATCTACCAATATTTTGACTACTAAAATAATTGATTTCTAAATTGTCCACTAATATTAGCTACTAACAATGATATATTTATTATATATCATGTATCTATTACGTATTGTATCATATTATTTCTAAAATAAACATATTGACGCATCATATACATGTCGTATCCGCGCATCATAGAGTGAAATATAATATGAAGTATAAGAGTTATTCTAATAGTGATTTCTTAAATTTTTATTATTTTTCTATTGTGTATAAATTTTTAAATTTTATAAACTCAAATGCAGAGTTTTTAATTTCTTTTTAAGGTTATAAAATAATTTTTTCTCATATATTATTTTTCATATTATTGGAATATTTTAACTACAACACATCTATTTGTTATACATAAACAGAAAGTAAGACAACATAAATATTTAGTATTTTTTCAATAAAATCCCATGGATTATAAGGATAAAAGTATTAATATATTGAAATTTTAAAGAACATATTTAAAGAAATGTTATATTTAATATTTTTTTTTATCTGCATCTTTGTTAAGAATCAAATTATTTTTGTGCTATTCTAAAAGGAAATGTCTGTGATTGGAATTGAAATGACCAAAGGGGTTCAGATAATCAGAACTATTGGTGATAAATCAGAATCGAGAATTGCAATTTTTTAACGTGGCGCTTTCTTCTTCCTAATTCTGCAAACACTAACATACTCTACGCCACTTCACGGATTGCAAAAATGAAATATAGGTTTTCACACAAGTTCCCAGTGTTTCCTCACCACATTCATCCCTTTAAAAACGCTCGTTACACCTCATCCTTCACCAAAAGGTTTCAAATTCGTCGACCTCGTGCTTCTATCAATGGCGGAAGTGGAAATTCCCAAGGTCAGTTAAGTTGCTTCTCTACTTCAATCCATACACAAGTTAAACTGTCATAACTTTTAAGCACGATGAATACATTTCTACGTTTGGTTAAACGGTTTGTTGATGGAAGCTGAATGTTGACCTACGATAAGTTACGTATGTATTGGGAGGGAATGTTTTTACTGTGAATTGTGATGGTTATAATCTTCGCAAGGAAAGTAGTATAGGTATTGCCGTGGATTTTCAAATTGAACGGAGTTTTGAATATGTTGCAATTGGCTATGTATTATTCATGCTCTGAAGCGTTGTGCTTATTTGATTTGCTACGAGAGTGTGCAGGGGATTCTTTTCTTGTACCTGGCGCGACGGTTGCTACCATACTTATGCTTGGCGTTCTCCATGCCCGCAGACTCTATGTTGACAAGAAGGTACATTCAATTTTTATATTGTGTTAAGACTAATTGGCAAGGCAAAGTTTGGTCGCCAAACTGATTCTTCTAGCAACATCAATGGCCTCATTTATTTTTGTCCACTTGCCTACATTGGCTCTGATGGACCTGAAGCTCCCCCCGAATATCCTTATCCTGCTTAACCAAGGCTCACATGCTTGGGGTATGCTTACTGGTTTATCAACTAGTAGAGTCTAATTGCATTGTCTAGGAGCCTTTTGTTTTATTCCAAACCATGGTTGCATTAATATCAACCTTGGTGGCACACACAGACACCCGGTTAAATGAACGTGGTGTTTTTTTCCTTCCACAAAACATGCTGGAGAAAAGATGATACATCGGGCACTATGACTTATCAGTGATTGATCATTGACATTCCTCCTTCTTTTACATGTCCGTTGTTATTTTCGGTCACTGCAAAAGTAAAATAAATAAAGAAAAATAAAAATATATTTTTAACATTCTAGACAAGGGAGAAGTTGAATCTTATTTTTTGGTAGTGAGGCCTTCAGTCTTTTCCACACTGTTTTCAGCCATGATGCTGGAAATATTTTTGCACTTCAGTAGTAGAATCCTTTTTAGGTTCTGTTTGGTCAATTGGAATTTTAGCCTTAAATGGTTTGTAGTTTACGTAGTCTCTAGAGAATAAATTTGATTACCCTTGTGGCAGACTGAAGAGATGAAGGAGAAAGGAATTGAAGTGGAGTTCCAGCCTGATATAAAGGTAAAACTTTTACATCAGTACAAAAAAGAAACATTTGAGTTCTTGTATGTGTGTGTATAGTACATATTTGTTTTGATTCTGATACATGTGCCATGGCTTTGTCAACACTAGGCTACATTTTTGAGATTACTGCCCCTTCGTTCAATTTCTAGATGCTGGGGATACTTGACAAGCGTGGTAAGAAGTCAATGTGATATTGGAATATCCTTTTTTATATATACTTATATCTATTAATCAGTGAAGCTTTATATTTTTATATTTGCAAATTTATTCGCCTTATGTTGTTACCTGTAGTAAGTATTTGGAAAGAGAAATAATATTCAGAATTTATGAGTAATTTTAGCATTAGAGACCTGATGAAGAAATAAAATGACTTTTAATACGTGAAAAACAGCAATTTTAGTAGAGGGAAAGAAGCAAAAGTAAATAATAAATGATGAGAGATAGAGCAGCACTGCTAATCAGAAAAAAAGAGAGTGCAAGATAAAAGTAGTGCAGCATATTTTAAAGTAAATTTTTTCTTAATGTACTTCTCTCTCCTTTTATCAAGTCAAAGCTATCTCTATAATTTGAAAATGATTATGCATGTTGTATTATTTATATGATTTTACTTATTCAGGAAATACCAGTTTGGCTGAGGCCCGTTATCTATAAATCCTGGGCTCGGGCATTTCATTCAAGTATGATTTATATATCTTTCAATCATTTTCTTGTTATTTGCTCCTATAACCATCATCTCGTGAAACTGGCAGAACTTGCTCATGATATGATCTATAATACGTGTAAGAATACTCTTAATTGTTATAATATTGTTGACACCTCAGATTTAGAAGAAGCTGGTTTACCTCTAGACCAGTATGTCACTTTAAGGGATTTTTTTGTTCGCACTTTGAAAGAAGGTTCCCGGCCTATTGATGTTGATCCGCAGTGTCTGGTAACTGGTAACAGCTATTTGAAATTCTCTAATGCCTTTGTGCCATTTCCAGCTGATACATAACCTGTTTGACCATACTTATTTTCTGCAGGTTAGTCCTGTGGACGGTACAATTTTAAGATTTGGGGAGCTGAAGGGAGCAGGGGCAATGATTGAACAGGTTAAAGGGTTTTCATATTCAGTTTTTTCTCTTCTTGGTGCAAGCCCTTTCCTTCCAATAACAGCAGATGGTGATGTGCAAGAGAAGCATAATGAGTCAATAACAACTACCGAGAAGAGCAAGAAGTCATGGTGGAGAGTTTCATTGGCTTCACCAAAAGTTTGGGACCCAAAATCATCATGGTAATGTGGTGAAGTATTTCTAATTGCCTTATGCTACCAATGTTTACTGCATCTGGTTGTAAGCAATTGTAGTTAAGGAAGGGCCTGTTTATTGTAGAAAATCATAGATGGATAAATTTATCTGTTCAACCTCTCAAATTAGCTGCTAAATTTTCATCATGCATCTACTCTTAATTTTTTTCATGATGCATTTATCATTAATATTTGTGATCATTATTTGAGTACTTCTGGGAGGTTTCAGAGGTATTTGAGTTTCTATCGTAAAGTGGCTTATTGACTTCAATTGATAGAGACTTTATGATTTAGCAAGCTTGCTGCAGCTGCAATTGAAATCAAAAGTGTTTTATTTAATTGGAGGAGTCTTAGGATTCTGCAAAATCTATACAATGAGATTTTTTTTTTCTTTTTTAACTGAAAATTACAATTTTATTGTCAACTTTTCAAGAAATGATTTCTGCTTCTCTCTCGGTATGGTTCTTATTATTTTTACCATTATAAAGCAAACTTAAGAGTAGTCTGAATTGCTTTCATGGTTTAGGAACATGCAATCCATATTGACTTATTTTTGTCTATTATCAAGAATGCGACCTTTTCACATTAAATGCTGATTGTTGTTTTTTTTTTATTGAACTCTGGCCCTGAATGTATCTGCTATACTTTTATCGGTAGAGAGACTGAACGTGTGGCATGACAATTCATACGTTATTAAATTTTCCGTTTCAGCCCAAAGAGAGGACTTTTTTATTGTGTGGTTTACTTGAAGCCTGGAGATTACCATCGAATACACTCCCCAGCTGATTGGAACATTCTTGTGCGCAGGCATTTTTCTGGTAAACCATCTCATGTAAGCCTTAACAGTCTAAGAAATTGACAACAACACTTATTAATCTTCTGTTTATCCAAAATAGCCAAGTAATTTCCAGCTGTGATCATAAAAAATATCCCATGCAAGATAGCAAAGAAAAGATTCATCATAAAATGATTATGTGGCTTCTTCATGTTGAATTTTTTTACATTTTTTTTTATTTTTTATTTTCCTCTAGGAAAACTTTTAGATTGCATTGGTGATGGGTACAGGTGGACTTTCTAGATTTATCATGGATAACTGTTTTATAAAGCTCTGCCAATCTATTTCTTCCCCATACTCATGAAAATAGTTATTTGAACCAGGTGGGAGAAAAGAATGAAGTAGATCTGCAGATTTTCAAATTTTGCATGTATTGTATATCATGCTGCACAATAAGCACGTTAATTAATTTCTATTTAGTTTTACTGTATTCTTATTATCTGTTGCTGTTTGGTTTATTGTTTATGTTGCAGGCCGTCTTTATCCCCTGAATGAACGTGCTACTAGAACAATTAGAAATCTCTACATTGAGAACGAGAGGGTAATTCATATCTGATTGCGATGGTCAATGTCAGAGTGTTGTGCTTTTCCGTTAGCTTTCCTTTCAATGTCCTCATGTCATGTTTCTATTTATATATTTATTTTGGCGATTTGAATAAAAATTGAACTTCAAGACTTTTCTACCTTAATTAATCCGACCCAACATTCACTGCTTGAGTTAAACTAAGTGGTGGCACATTGATCTAATTTTATATTGAAAATAAATCTATTTCTGAAAATAAACTAGATGCTGTTGCACTAATTTTCTAAGTGCAAGGGGCCCTTTATCTGAATTTACCTATTTTTCTCATGTGGATATTTTTCTTGGGAAACAATCAAGTCTTGAGTTTTAGTTCTTAGTAGGAGTGGCATTCTTTCTAGTTAATACTCCCTATAAACTCTTCTGAAGACTTCTCTAATCCTCTCTTTTACCATCGTCTTGCTTTTATTTTGTTGACAATAATGGTTTGTTGATGAACTCATTCATGAAGAATTCAATAACCTAGTAGTGAATTCTGTCAAAAGATCATTAATATTTGCCAATCAGCTAAAGTAGTTAACGTTTCCTTCATAAATAATTTCATCACACTGTTCTTTGAATGATAAAATTTATTTTTTTCTTTGATGTTATTTAATTTTTCAATTCTGGATTGATTTGAATTGAATCATAAACTTTATAATTACCTATCGACATTGACTCTAAATTCTTCAGGTCGTTCTTGAAGGTCTGTGGCAGGAAGGGTTTATGGCAGTTGCTGCAATTGGTGCGACAAATATTGGGTCAATTGAGGTTTGTTCATTCTTGTAACTATTGTACTCTAATGTCCATTGAAAAAAACAAGGGTTATATTTTAGTGTTAACAACTCTGGGAAAAGACTAAAGTAACTGTTGATTTTAAAATCTTATTTTTCTTTCCCAGTAATCACTAAATATGCTTTCATGGATCACCAACAACTTTTCTTTTTAAGGATAATGATAGAAGCCACGGGACCCAATATTTAGAGATAACCGATTGGCATGGGATGACTTGTATTTACATTGACTGAATTATATATTAATGTCTTCAGTTTAAATTTCAACATGACAGCTTTTCATTGAGCCTGAACTTCATACAAACAGGCCAATGAAGAAGTTTCTACATTCAGAGCCTCCTGAAGAACGGGTTTATGAATGTGAAGGTGTAGGCAGAATGCTCATGAAAGGAGATGAGGTTAGAAGTGCTTTTACCTTTTGGAACTTCTGCACTTGATACAAAATCTATACAACTATCTATGAGGATCATATGATTGAATATTTGAATCAGTATACTTGCGATGTCTTCTTTTAAGATTAAGTTTTGTCGACGACGTGCTGTTGAATTTGGATTCCTTTTGTTTATTATACATAAAGTTTAGCTTGTGACCTTAAGAGTTTTCAATACATTTTGCATAACTTAATTCTTTTTTTCTTTTGTTACTCCAGTTAGGTGCTTTCAACATGGGATCAACAGTTGTACTTGTTTTCCAAGCTCCGATTTCAAAACTCAATGAGGGCGATTCATCTCAAGAGTTCAGGTTCTGTGTCCAACGAGGGGATAGAATTCGTGTTGGTGAGGCTCTAGGTAGGTGGCATAGTTCGTGACAAGGTTAATTTTGTGTGCAGCTCATTATCTTTGTGAATGTACGCTGCCTCAGACTATTTGGTATTGAAACTTCAAAGCATTTTGGTAATCTTAAGAAGAATCATTGGTGCCTCATACTGGATACTGTGATTAATTTATGGAAGTGGTACATGGTTATTTAGTTTATGACCGTCTGATTTATTATGGTAAACACATCTAAGAACGTAGAATTTAAACCATTATGCTTCGAAACTCTACCAAAGAAATGAACACAATCATGCTTGAAAATTTGGGATATGTTGAAGGTTTATGGTTTTAGAAGTAGCACTTTGAGTATACTCATATATAATTGCTACTAGGAAGGCCAGTGCTATATCTGTTTCTAAACAATGCCCAAAAGTATCCAAATAGTGCCATTGTTATGTTATAATAAAATGATGCTTGTTCAGAAGTTATTTCTATGAATCTCTGGATCTTTAAAGTTAATTTGTTACTTATATGATACTGAAGAAAGTGATTTCTTAATAAATTTCAGTTTGTATAAAAAAATTATTCAGAAAATGTATTACTTATATTTTTATTTTGGTTATTAATGAACATCATAGCGAACGGAATCTTTCTTTTTCAAATGAAGTGAAATAAACGACGTTGGTAATTTTAGATGGATATTGTTTACCGATTTTAAAGAATTGGCATGACAAATTTTTAATTTCATCGACAATTATTAAATTAATAAGAAACATCTTTATTCAAAAACAAGTAGGAATATGTTTAAAAGAGATTTAAGTATATTGAGTTCACGTAAAAATGAAATTTGATTTTGATTCTTTTATATATATATATATATATATATATATATATATATATATATATATATATATATATATATATAAATGTTTATAATTTTTTGAAATAATTGTTTAGTTCTAATATATGTAAAAAATTCTAAAATTCTAAATTTATATTTTAATTTTTCATATTAACTAAAAAATAGATAAATGACATTACTTGCATGGATGTTTAAGACTTTTTAGGTGTCACTAACATAATATCACAGCAATAGGATGTATCACTTCATTACTTAATTTTTTTTTTCAAATATAAGCTATTAATTTATAAAAAGTTAAGGATCAAAAAACAATTATTTCAGTTATTTTGCGCTAGAAAACAACGAAATTTTTTTAGAGGACTAAAATCAAAATTTAGTCAGTGAATATAAATATTTTTAATATTTAAAAAAATATATATAACACTTATATATTTCAATATTATAAGAGTGGACATGATCTCTTAACCATCATCATTCCTAGGGCAGCTATTAGCATTTGCCAGTTCAGATTTATTATAAAACTCAACAAAACTTTCAATAATTCCAAATCTAAAAATTCCGAGCCTGTGTTTTCTCACAGCGACGTTTATAATAATATCAAAACCTTGTTCCAGGAATAGAAACACAGTATGGAGATTAGTACCTGGGCCACACGTTCCATCTTTCAATATCTTCCACCACGTTCAAGATTCCTAATTTTGGAGCTATTGTCTCTGAAATTCAAAGAGCACACCAACAAATAAATGACGATTAATCTTGTTCTGAAGATGACGAGTATTACGATTCCGATCTTCATTATGATGGCTTCCACCAAGTATCTGAGTGGGCTTGATGGGCCCACGGGCCTGATGGGCCCACCTTCATGAACGTCCTAATCTCATAACTTCAAAATTGATCACAGCAAAATTGGTGGTGATGAATTGAAACCCCAACATAATTTTATCTTTATTCGATCTACTTTGTTCACAGATGATGGAGACTACACTGCTGCGAAAAAGGACTTGGACGCATTATCCAATATCTACAAGGTGAGAACCAAACAGAAAACCGATAAAATATATCTCACAATTAAATTCATTGCTGTTTTTAACATTGCAGTTTTATTTTAATAATAGAAAAATGGTTTTTTCACAAATATTTTATTGATAAAGCTGACAAAGTTATTAAATAGAGTAATTTTTTGATTTTTTTATGAAAGTTACAAAAATAAAATAATAAAATTTTAGAATTTTGTTTTTATCAAAAATTATTGTTTTTCAAGATTTGTCAAATACAATTTTGTTAAAATATTATTTTCCAAATATCTGAAGAACTATATCCGAGTTATTATTCTAATGTGCACTTATAACGTTAATTAAAAATTTTAACTGTAGCATCTCCCAGGGAGAAGACACGACTTTTGCATCCATTTCATAAAAATTTGAATTTATTCTCTATGATTAACTTTATACTTTTTATTGGAATTTTCTTTTCTGTAATATGTTTGTGTTGACATGCCAATTTGTCGTGTAGTTGAAGTGGAACAATATCGTGGAACTTTCATCTAAAGTATTATGAACTTTATTTTCGTATCCACGTTCTTTTCTCGACAGATTCACATCGATATTTGAAAAGGTACATATATTTTCACCCATATTCTTATTTTTTAAACGCACGAATAAATGTTTAATTACCTGTATTTTAGTCGATTCAAGTATACTATTTCATAATAATCTTACTTAATAAATATAAAACATACTTAATATTTAGTTATTCATAGCACTATCTTAATAAAGTTTTTTTTTTTTTTGGAAAAAAAAACTATAACATCGTAAAGTATTTTCTCATGAACTTCAAGATAAGATTTTTGACGATGATATATCTCAGTCATCAAGGAAATGATCTTTTACTACTATTTACGTTGACGCGATCACTGCTTCCACTGTGTTTGATAATTTAATTTTTATAATATTCTTAAGATTAAACTATGTCAAGGTTATTCTAATTTTGACTTCTTACTGCAGAGAAATAATAAATAGTATAATAAAAATGTAAAAACATGTAGATGATAATGCGTTTGTAGCAAGAATTTCTAAAATTTTAATAAGGTTGATTAATAAGAAAAATGTGAAAGAAAAAAAATAAGAGTAAATTGCTTTCTTAAGTTATAAAAAAAAAAATGTAACTGCTTATAAGAACAACCACTTGTGGATTGAATGGAGAAAAAATTTCACCAACTTCATTCCCAAACCCTAATGATTAGGGTTTCTTCTCACACATCCCATCTCATATCTGTAACATTATTCACATTTCTAACTAATCAAAAACCCTGGACGCTCCAATAACCCTTTTTTATTCTTGGATTTCATCAATGTCAATACATTCATCACTCCACTATGTTCCAACCACATTCAACAACATACATATCACCCTACCTCTCATCCACCAAATTCAATTATTCTATTATGTATTCATCTCACAGGAAATTTAAATATGAGTTTATGAATGAAAATGAAAGAGTTAAATACAATTAAAGGAAAAAGACTTTAGTAATATTGAACCCTGTGTAGTACACATACTTCTATTATTAATTATTATCTGCTAGTATATCTTCAATTGTTACCTGTCGTTGATAGAAATATTTTCCCCGTTAGACAATAATTTATGTTAATTATGTTGTTTTAATAAGAATTAAAATGGAAATAAATATTATTTTTTGGAAAAATCTACCACCGTTTTAGAATGAAAGGAGAGACGTAATTTTACTCTCACGGAATCTTTTTTTTTTTCACAAAATGTTAATAAAAATAAAAATATATAATAATTAAATCCATCTATTTTGAAAAGTACTAAAAATTAAAGTTGTCAAAATGGGTTGGAACGCGCGAGTCAACCCAGCTCACACGAGTTCAGGCCGGGGTTGTGTTGAAATTTTTTTACAAATTTCTTTACGGGTTGATTCTTGACCTGACTCATCTAAATTCCGGCTCACCCAGGTTGAACCTATGGTGAGCCAGATAAAAGGGGGGGTGCACAAGTGTTTTTTATTAAGTTGGATTTTTATATTTGGGTCATGTTAGGTTGTTTTTGTTAGCTAACATAAATAATTTGTATTTTTTTAATTAAGTGAACCCGTGAGCCAATCCGTTTAACTCGCCAACCCGTGGTGGACTGGGCCGGGTTCAAATTTTTTTTGTTCGCTAAAAAATGAACCGGGTTGAGTTGCCTCACTAAATCATCAATTCGTGATCAGTTGAGTCGGATCAAATCGAATTATCCATTTTGACAGCTCTAACAAAAATCTGTTTTTTTTAAAAAGTGACTTTATAAATATAAACCATCATGAGCTTAATTAAGACAATTTTAAAGTAATTTCATTACAAATATTTGTACTTTATATGCATATTGTAACACCCCTCCAACTGAGAGCGTGTCAGGTCTGCAGCCCAATACACCCCAACCCCTCGCCCCAAGTGTCTCCCCACTTCGCAAGGCAGGTTGTTGTCAGTGGGTATCGAACCCCAAACCTGACCTTTAACACCCTCCCAACTGGAGAGATGTCACCAGTTGTGCTATGTAAGACCCTAGAAAATGGCGTTTTAAAAGTGATAGTGGTTTAAAAATAGTGAGACTCGATTATTTTAATATTAAAAGATTTTAGTATAAATAGAATTAAACGAGTTTCATTATTTTAAAACACACCATCTCTCTAGAAACCACTTTTCTAGAGTTCTCTGACTTCTCTCTAGAGGTTCTGTCTCTCTGGTCGTCTGATTGAAGAACCGAGACCGTAGGATTGA
>Ga0214544_1010874_pt1 | contig 13043 bp, 17 predicted proteins | sample CNSS3metaG_FD_160074 | JGI IMG/M metagenome (GOLD analysis project Ga0214544, IMG submission 160074) | Root nodule microbial communities from cowpea collected in UCLA plant growth center, Los Angeles, California, USA - CNSS3 | ecosystem: Host-associated > Plants > Roots > Nodule | place: USA...
AAAATTTGAGTGACTCATGGTCACTATGTATCACAAACTCCTTTGAAAGAAGATAGTGTTGCCAAGTTTGCAAAGTTCTCACAAGAGCATAAAGCTCTTTGTCATAGGTGGAGTAGTTGATGTGACTATCCTTGAGTTTCTCACTAAAATAGGCTATGGGGTGCCCTTCTTGGAGAAGCACGACCCCAATGCCTACATTGGAAGCATCACACTCAATTTCAAAAGTTTTGGAGAAGTTAGGGAGGGCTAAGAGTGGTGCATTGATCAATTTTTGTTTTAAAGTTTCAAAAGCCTCTTTTCTTGATCTTTGCCCCACATATAGGCCACACCTTTCTTGACCAATTCATTGAAAGGGGCGGCTATGGTGCTAACGTTTGGCACAAACCTCCTATGGAAACTAGCTAACCCATGGAAAGACCTAAGCTCACTTACATTCTTTGGGGAGGCCAATCCTTGATGGCCATCACTTTTTCTTGGTCCACATGGACCCCATGTTGATTTATTTTGAAACCTAGGAAGATCACATGATCCATCCCAAACACACATTTCTCCATGTTAGCATACAAGGATGCCTTCCTTAAGGTTTCTAACACACTCCTTAAATGATGCAAGTGGTCATCTTGAGACATACTATAAATGAGAATGTCATCAAAGTATACCACAACAAACTTCCCTAAGAACTCTCTAAGAACATGGTGCATGAGTCTTGTACCACACATAGCCAAACTCGACCAAATAAGTAAACGATACATACATACCAAAACAATCAAGTATTCAGCCTAGGCCGAGTTAGCCTAAGTCTTATCAGATCTAACCTAAACATCTAGAGGAATAACCTGCACAAGATGTCATATAACCAACATAAGCCGTCAAGGAAAGTAGCCGGCCTAGGCCGACTACTACAATAGACTCAGTAAGATTAAAACCCCCCAACGTTCAATAGGTCCTAAGGGCCTGGGCTAGGGCCCAGGCCCACTTACAGCCAAAGCCCAAGCCAAGGCCCGGCCCATAGAAATAACTATACATAATTAATGCTCTATAAATACGCGTGGACCCCAGTAATTAAAGGTACGCATTCATTAATCACATATTTGACCTTTTTGAGAGTTTTGAGTCACTTAAGCTTCGGAGTCCCTTCTGCAGGTAACCTCTTCTAGGTCCATACCGACATGTACCAACCGGGAAGAGGCCAACTTAGAAGATAGCGGACTACATGGTAAGGTGACGCTTGTGCCTAACTCATCTTATTTGTTCCCTGCAGGAACAATTGGCGCCCACCGTGGGGCACGAGACGAACACCTTTAGTACCCGTTTTTCTCAGAAGATGGTTTCCACCCGTAGCAAAGCTGGAGTGAACAAGCAGGCGGATGTTGGTCCTCAGGACCTGCTGGCATCACCCCTGACCTGGCCGCCATCCTAGACGGTCAAGCGAAGATGCAACAAGAGCTGGCAGATCTGAAGAAACGCAATGCTGATGAGATGGAGGCATTGCGACAAGAGAACTCTCGCCTTAGACGAAAGATCGAAGCTGATCCCAACCTGAAGGGAAAAGCCAAGGAAACCTCTAAAGCTGCAAGGTCCCTGGCCTTCCAGCCCACAGAGGAGGAAAGCGAATACAACCCCACCCCTCACACCTTCACCACCACCCAACAAACACCCATCCCTTCCACCCATCCCCATACCGCAGCCCCAACCCCTGCCGCTACCCTCCCTACCACCCAGATCCCCTACAATATACCCACCAGCCTACACACCACACATGTTCCACCATACAACCCGCAATACCCCCAATAAGCTACATCCCCCCTCACAACCTTACTTCCACCTTCCCCACTATGATCACTCGTCCCATCCCACCCCATCTGCTCCCTTCCCACCAACCCAGACACCGTCACCCCTTCACCGACTTTATCGCCAACACCCCTCTTCCTGCCCAGTGGGAACCCTTCACCTTAGACCGCTATACTGGCGAAACCGACCCTAATGAGCACCTCAAAGTATACATCACCCATGTCGCCATGTACACGTCCCAAGATATAGTCTTCTACAAAGCCTTCCCCACCACCCTCAAGGGCCCTGCCCTTGAATGGTTCACAACCCTTCCGCCTTACTCCATCGACAGTTTCAACATCCTTTCCCACATGTTCTCTACCCATTTTGCTGGCAGCCATCCACACCAAACTACCACAATCTCCCTCCTGGGCATTAGACAAGAACAAGGCGAACCACTCAGAGCGTTCATAGATCGCTTCAATAAGGCAGCTCTTCACACCCCAAATCTCAACCATGAGATGATCCTCCAGTGCATGGCACTTACCCTACAACCCAGCCCCTTCGCCAACAACGTCTACCTCCACCCACCTACCTTTATGCACGAACTCAAACTACGTGCAGCCGCTACGTCCGCATGGAGGAAATGCAAACCCTCCACACCAAATTCTGCAATGACTATGTAGCCACCACCGCCAACCCTACCCCGCAACCTCCCCACCTTGATGCGCTCCCGCGCGAGCCCCGCCAACCTCGCTTCACCAGATATGCCCTCCTTACCGTAGATCGCTCCAGCATCCTCGATGAGGCCCTACAAGCTGACCTAATCCCTCCACCACGCAAGACAACCACCCCTCCTAACGCTAACATGACCAAATACTACCGCTACCACCGCAACCATGGCCACACTACAAAAGAATGCAAAGCACTCCAAGATAAAATAGAAGAACTGGTCCGTGCTGGCCATTTTCACCGTTTCATCCGCAGAGATGACCATTCCTTTTCCTCTCGATCCCGCCACCCCCCTCGATCCGACCATAGACGCCCTCCACACGATTCCCGTCACGACAGACGCCCCGCCCAACCCATCAACCAAGAACACGAAGCGGCCCGCACCGACATCACCCTCGCCGACCCTCCCCTACGTGGCACCATCAACACCATCTCTGGTGGCTTCGCTAGTGGAGGATTCACTTCTTCTGCCAGAAAGAAACACCTCCGTCATATCCAATCCATCAACCATATTACCCATTCTCACCACAGACGCCGTATGCCTCCTATCATCTTCACAGATGACGACTTTCATGGCCTCGACCATCAACAAGATGACCCCATGGTCATCACTATTGAAATCGAAAACTACGCCGTTAAGAAATTCCTTGTTGATCAGGGAAGCTCTGTTGACATCCTCTACTAGGCCACTTACCAAAAACTTCAACTTCCGGAAACCGCCATGGTCCCGTATGACGAGCCAATCTATGGCTTCTCTGGCGAACAAGTATCCACCCGTGGATACATCGACCTCCACACCGTCTTTCGTGAGAGGACCCAAACCAAAACCATCCCAATCTGCTTCTTTATCATCGACGCGCCAACATCCTACAATATCCTCCTGGGCCGTCCTTCCTTGAACACCCTTGGCGCCGTCGTCTCCACTCCCACTTAGCCATGAAGTTCCCTTCCCCTTCCGGTGACATCCTCACCATCCACTACGACCAGCGCTTGGCACGTGAATGCTACATGGCCAGCCCACGACCACAACTCCCAATTCAATAAACCAACTACATTGAACGACCTTCTGGCTCCGGCATCGCCTTGTCAGACGAAGATCTGGACCTAGAGTAAGCCGGGATGTTCGTCTCGAACCAGTTGAGGAGACCTCCCCTCTAGAGCTTCCCAACGACCACTCTATCAACCTAGGCACCGGTTTGAACTCTGATGAGCGTGCCATCATCACACCCATCCTCACCAACAACACAGACCTTTTCGCCTGGTCAGCCGCCGATCTCCCTGGGGTGGACCCTTTAGTGGCATCCCACAAACTATCCATCTATAAAGAAGCCCGCTACGTATCCCAGAAAAAATGCAAACTTATCGAAGAACGCCGACTAGCAGCTAAGGTGGAAGCCGACAAACTACTGAACGCAGGATTCATAGAAGAAGCTCAGTATACCACTTGGCTTTCTAACGTAGTCTTGGTGAAGAAAGCCAATGGCAAATGCCGAATGTGTGTGGACTACACGGATCTAAACAAGGCTTGCCCTCGCGATGCCTACCCCTTATCCAACATTGATCGACTCGTTGACGGTGCGGCAGGGAATAAGGTGCTTACTTTTTTGGATGCATATTCCGAATACAACCAAATCCCCATGGCCGTATCTGACATGCACAAAACCGCCTTCATTACGGACGATGCCAACTATTTCTATAGGGTAATGCCTTTTGGTCTTAAAAACGCTAGAGCAACCTACCAACGGCTCATGAACAAAGTTTTCAGTCACCTAATGGGACAATGTGTCGATGTATATGTTCACGACATGGTTGTCAAGTCTCCAAGTCACCACCAACATGCTGAGGGCCTATCAGCAATCTTCTCTGCGCTACGCCAATACAACCTTCGCCTCAACCCAGACAAGTGTGTATTCGACGTCGACCGGGGTAAATTCCTTGGTTTTATGCTAACCCAGCACGGCATAGAAGCCAATCCTGAAAAATTCAAGGCCATCATCGAGATGCGCAGCCCCGCTACCATCAAGGAGGTCCAACGGCTCATAAGCCGCCTCACAGCCATTTCCCGTTTCCTACCCAAACTGGCCGAACAAACCCAACCCATAGTCCAACTCTTAAAGAAATCCACCCGGTTCACGTGGATTGATGATTGTGAACAAATCTTCCAAAAATTGAAAACCACCCTCACCTCACCACCTATCCTCCACAAGCCGGACACCCACCAACCCCTACTCGTATACATCACAGCTACCGACTACACCGTCAGCGTCGCGCTCGTCCAAGAGATAGAAGGCACACAACATCCTGTCTACTTCGTTAGCAGGACACTACAAGATCCCGAAACCAGATATCAAATAGTAGAGAAGTTGGCTTTATCTTTAGTCCACGCAGCTCGCCGTTTACGTCCATACTTTCAAAACCACAGTATCACTGTCAAAACTGACTACCCAATCCAAATTTTTTTGCAAAAACCAGATCTAGCCGAACGGATGACATCCTGGGCCGTCGAGCTATCAGAATTCAATATTCGCTACGAACCCCATGGCCCCATCAAAGCTCAATGTCTCTTGAATTTTATCAACGACCTCCAGCACACCCCCACAGAGGACCACTGGACACTTCATGTAGATGGTTCCTCAAACCCAAAAGGTGTCGGTGTTGGCATTGTATTAGAAGGACCCAACGACATCCTCATCGAAAAATCCCTTCACTTCACCTTCAAAACGTCAAACAACCAAGCCGAATATGAAGCTATCCTCGCCGGCCTTACCCTTGCCCGCGAAGTAGGTGTCAAGACGCTAACATGCAAAACCGACTCCAAACTCACTGTAGGGCACCTAAATGACGAATTCCAGATTAAAGACCCCATGCTTCTACAGTATTACCATCTGGTTCGAACAGTCATTCAATCCGCTTTTGAGCTAGTCCGCATCGAACACATCCCAAGAACCGAAAACATTAGAGCCAACATCCTCTCTAAATTAGCCAACACCAAATTAAAAGGCCGCCACTGATCCCTGTTGCAGCAAATACTATCCACACCCTCCATAACACATACTTGTCAAAACCTAACCCACGCCCCAATGGACAACACTGCTCCTCCCCAAAACCATAACTGGACTACCCCCTATATCCAATACCTAAAAACTGGCAACCCCCCACAAGATGCGGATAAAACTTGGTTGGCTAAGGCCGCAACGTATACCATGATAGACGATGACCTTTACAAACGCGGGTACGGCCAACCCCTCCTCAAATGTGTCACAGTAGAGCAAGCACAGTATATCATTAAGGAACTACACGAAGGCATTTGTGGCTACCATTCTGGTGCACGTACCATGGCCACTAGAATACTTAGAGTCAGATACTTCTGTCCGACCATAGAAGCAGACTGCCAAGACTATGTCAGAAAGTGCAAACCATGCCAAAAACATGGCAACCTCATCCACCAGAAGCAGGAACAACTCCATCACATAATATCCCCATGGCCCTTCGCAAAATGGGGAATGGATATCCTTGGTCCTTTCTCACCTGGCAAGGGACAAGTGCAATTTCTGATTGTAGCTGTTGACTACTTCACCAAATGGATAGAAGCAAAACCTTTAACCACTATCACAGCCCAACAGGTTCAACAGTTTGTTTGGAAGGACATTGTATGCAGATATGGCGTCCCACACACCATCATACTTCATAATCTTCCTCCCACTCCCCTATTTTCTTGTTCAATCTTTCCTCTGAGTCCAAACAGCGAACCCTCCACGTTATCAACCTTTTTCTCTCTACCTCCCAACTCTCCTTCGCCTTCTCCAACGCAGCCTTCTCTTCCTCAAGCTTGTCAACCTTTCCCTGTAACTCCTCCACCTTTTCCCGACCCCCCTCCTTCACCTCCTTCCGGTATAAAGACCCCACACGACGGCTCAATATCAAGGCTTTGCTTCCAAACTCCACCATCGTCCTCACAATATGGTCCGCATCCATGCTATCAATGGAATTTACAATGGTATCTGGGAGGTGGATCGCGATATCCTTCCTCACAGATATTTCTGGCAATTCGATTAAACCAGATTTCGGTCCTTTCTCCCCACTAGACGACCCTACTCCACTGGCCGACCCCATCCCGAGCAAGGTCGCTCTCACTCTCTTCACGTCTTTCCCCTTGCCGTGTCGAGGCGACAACTCAGCCTTCCTCTTCGTCCCACCATGTACATGTACTTCCACCACGGACTCCTGCAGGTTGGGAACATCAGTCTTCCCAGCTGCCTTGGCCTTAGTGGCCATCTCCTTCCTCAGCGATTGGAAAAGCGCCAAGTTCTTCTTCCCTGATTGCGCCATGTGCCTTACAATAAAATATTACAACTCGGATTAAAACAACTTAGAATCATTAACACATTTTAAGTAATAAACAGATACCTTTAATATCTATAATCGGATGCACCAAATTATAAACTCTAACTAAGCCCTTAGTGGGCAACTTATCGACAAACTTCATTAAGATCTCCACCACCTCCTCATCCCCCGCTGATAACTCATCCATTCCCATATCCTTATACTGAGAAGAGCTACCCGTCCAACTAAATGGGAATTTTGTACACCCATCTGCGTTCAAAAAATGAGCTTTGCCTTCTTCTTTAACAACAACCTTGAAATGCTTGAAAGACTGGGAAAATGCGTCTAGTCTACTGATACTAGGACGACTTATCAGAGACATCCAAGTAGTCGACTGGCGGGGTCTGGTGTCAATTTTCGTTTTGGCTATTAAACTTAATTATGAACCAATTAAAGTGACTAATTAAGGGTGAGAGAAGGGTTTTGTTGGGGCTACCATGGTTCTGAAATTTTGAGAGAGGGAATTTGTAATGGAATTGGCCTATGAGTGAAGCATAGAGGCTAATTGGAGAGAACCAAGGCAAACCATTTGGGAGCAAGGAAGAATTAAAGAATATTCAACTTGAAGCAAGGAATTCCAGGTTAGGGGAGATTTTATTCGTTGGTTTTATGTTTAATGATTAATTGCATGAAATGTATGATGAATTGGAAGCATATACTTTGTCTATTTCGTAAATTTTCGTGTTTTTTGGGATTCTCCAGAAACTGCCTGGTGGGTGATGAATCACCGCCAAGTGACTCATCATTTTTCTGGACAAGTTTGGGTTCCAGGGGTGGAACCGCCTAGCGGCACGAGCTTGTCCACCAGGCGACACGCAACAGAAAACCCTGATTCTAGGTTTTTGCTTGAACTGCCTAGTGGTGATGAACACCAACCAAGCGACACAAATCAATTTTGGTTAGATTTTCATGTATTTGATGTTCTGGAATGATTCTATTCGGTAAAGAAAGAGTCTATATACGGGTGGATTGTTGAGTTTATACACGAATCAAAACCATGATTTCATTTTGGGATTGCGAAATTAGGCAGAAGATTGAGTTTTGGAGCGTTGTGGTTAGAGATGTCAAAATGGGTTTCGACCCGTGCGCCAACCCGGCTCACCACGGGTTCGAACCGTGTTGGGTTGAGAAAAATTCAGTTTTTCAAAAAGTGGGTTGAACTCAACCCCGCTCACTTAACCCACGGGTTAAACGGGTTCGAGCTGGGTTGAAGGTGGTTTGACCCACTTAACCCACCAACATTTTTTTACAATTGTTTTTCATTTTTTTTAATAATTACTTACTACTCCTAATTATATAGGTTCACAATTTCATATTTTTAAATGCAAGAATATTGTTCAATCGTATTTGAATAGTTTGAATGTTTAATTAATTTGATTGTCAAGTTATATACGTTGATACTTTAATCTTTAACTATAATATTCATAGTAAATTACTCAAGGAACCATCTTATAAACTATTTTTTCTAAATTAGCATGATAGAAAATGTGAAATATTAGCCATCTTTTCTTGAATTCTATGGATACTTTCTTGGAAAGAATTCATCATACATTGGTGGTGAGCATGATGAAGACATTGGTTCTTTATTTTACTTGATTGTCATCTCATTGGTTGCTTAAAAATTATTTAAATATTTGAATACTTAAAAATAAATAAATAATTTTTTTATGTGGGTTGGTGAGCCAACCCATTTAACCTACCAACTCGTGGCGGGTTGAGCTGGGTTGCAAAAATTTTGACTCACCATCAAGTGAGTCGGGTTGAGTTCACCCATTTTCAACCCGACTCGTGGTGACCCAACCCATGTGAGTCGAGTTGGCTCACTTTGACATGTCTAGCTGTGGTGTCTGTACAGGTGTAACAGAAGTTGGAAGATTGGCGGTATGCAAGTTGCCGCCAAGTGACGATGGTTGACCAGCCTAAGGGATAGATTTTGACAGCTAGTCAGATGATATAGTGGGGTTAGTGTAGTAACAGGAAGCCATAAAATGAATATTGAGTTTAATGGTGTGAAGCCATATAAAGTGGAGGGCCAAAGTACTGATAGAAATCAGACTACATGAAGACTGGATTGGTATTAATAATGATTATAACTGATTGTAATTTTGTGTTCATATCAGTTATAGGAAGGCTTTTATAACTTCAAGTTGTGTAGATAAGGACATAATTGTGCGGCTGTGAAGGTATTGTAGATACTCTTAAGTGGCAAACAAATAACGATGGAGTGGGTTGAGTGCCACCGTTTTGTGTTTAGGATAAGTGGGTTGCACCCATAAGAGGAATTGAAGAATATTGTAGTTGGTCAGTTGTGAATTAGGACGGATATATTATAGGGGTATATATATATATATATATATATATATATATATATATATATATATATATATATATATATATATATATATATATATATATATATATATAAATATATAGTATGATTCAGTAACCTGGAGGTGTTCAATTACAAGACTAAAGTGGTGGAATCTGATTAAGAGTGTGCCAAACTAGTAACTATGCATTATTGGTGCAATGCTTGGCAGCAGGTTCGGAACTGCCAGGCGATAGGTGCAGTTTCAGATAGTGCAAGCGAGATGAGGCACCTCGCGATAATGGTTGATTCGCCATGCGATAACGGCTGGTAGAGAATTCTAAAGGCATTTGGCACCTGGCAATACGCTTCCCCCACCAGGCGGTTTGGAAACTTATGGCGCTTAGCGACGCGTGTGTTGCGCCAAGGGATACTGTAAAGCAAATGTTCTTCACTTTCTTTGAATGTGCATGGTCTACAAGTGATACTTCAAAGGTCGACTTGCTGGTGTTCCTTGAGTTATGGCTCAGAACGTATCCCTTGAGTTGTGGCTCGGGATAGGGGTTAAGCACGTGGCATTCCTTGAGTTATGGCTCGGAATGGCATCTCTTGAGTTGTGGCTCGGGATGGTGGATGAACATGAGGAAATCTTGAGTTGTGGCTCGAGTTGGCGAGTGTTGTCGGCGTGAGTGTGCACGTTGTGGCGTGTACGGATGGGTCTAGTTAGATTGTCCTCCTCAGTAATAAAATGTCGAGTTTGATAGTCTTGGGACGTTACGGTGTGTGATCTGTAGCATGGTTTCCCGCACCTGCTCTACCAGTTGTTGCTGGTAGGTGTGGCAGCAAGAAATCTTGAAGTACTCATCAAAAGACGTAGAACACGAGTGATGTGTGTGAAACCAAAGGAGATGATGATGAAGGATTGACCCCAACCAAGGATGGAGGCACATGCTTAAGAAGACTAAGCATGTTTAGAAAGAAAGTTCATTAATCCTTCATCCCTTTCATTTGTGTTTATTATTTTTGATTCCCTAAGTTGACTTAGTTGAATTAACTTTAGTTGACTTGTTGACCTTTGACTAGGTTTGACTTGTTGACTATAGTTGACTTGACTTAAGCCAACATGTTAATCTATGTTTATTTTCTTTGTAGGTTAATTAGGAGTAAGATAATGCTAGGTGGCACATGGTGATTGGGGAGCATAAATGATGTGGATGAGAGAGTAAAGCAAAGGCATAAAGCATAAAGTAAAAGGCATAAAACAAGTGTACCAATGTACCTTTGGTCTCCTTTGTCTTTAGCACACTTTGGCCACTTTTTGGAGACATATGAGACACATTCTTTGTCTTCTTTTGTGCTACAACGAAATTAGCCTTGCACACACCATAGTTGGCTCTTTTGTCTCTCATTTTTGTAACCTTATTTGACATAGTTTCTAGAATCTAGGGTTAGGTTTTTGTAAAGACATCCTTAGGTATCTTTTATTTGCATAGAGGACCCTAAACTCTTCTATATAAGGGGTGCTCCTAGACATGTAAAAGGGTTGAACATTTTGAAGTAAAAACACTCTTGTGTTTCAACTATTTGTGAGAGTTTCCTCCTTAGGGAGTGAATACTTTTAAGCCTTATCTTGCATAGCAAGTGGCGGCACTCATCCACTCATCTTCAAGGTTGCCATGGCTTCTAGCCTAGCCTTGTAGTGGCGTGCTTGTCACATTTTTACCATTTCTTTCCTTTCCATTTTATGTTTTCTTCTTCCTTTAATTGTTCTTGGTTTCTATGGTTTATGTGCCTTCCATTTCCTTTTTATTTTGAATCAATCCATCACCTTCTTCTCTTGAGCTTTGTGAAAGTAACCTTCACATCTAGATAACATGCTATCTTAATGTCCAGTGGGGATTTCACTTAGCTTTCTTAATCGACTCACACCATATTCAATAATCTTAAAAAGGAACAACATAATCCTTCATCATTTGGTATCTAGAGCCTAGGTTATCTTGAATATGGTGTTTTTCAAGTGCTAACGTTGTCTAGTTTCCAGAAAAAAAAAGAACCAACGCATTTGGAGGTCTGTGGAGAAAGTTATGATTAAATTAGTGAGCAAAGGTCAGATCTGCCAAGAATACATGAATCAGCGTTTTCAGGTTCTGTTATGGCAGTTTGGCTACGGTTTTTGCACCTCTTTAAGCTCCTAAATGTGGTTAGATAACATGTCTTTGGAAGCTTAGTCTTTGAGCCTCAAATCTATGAGTTTAAATGCATGAGAGCTACATGTTTGTGTCTTTGTGTATGTCATGTTGAGTCTTTAAATGTGCCTAACTTTTGCTTGAGTCATATGTCATATGTTAACTTGAAGTTTTCTTATTCTTGTTTTTCCAAGTATTTGAATCTTGCTTTCACTTTATGTCTTGCTTGATGTAAGCTCCATGAAATTGATTTTGGCCTAAAACTTGAGGAACTAAGTGTCCAAGCCACCTAAAACTCTTTTTCACCATTTTATGAAACTAGTTGTGAAAAAAAAGAAAATTTTGCACCAATTTTTGCCTAAAAACCGAGAGCAACCTTGCTCCTTGGTGAACTAAAAGTGTGTTTTTCACTAGGTGTTATGCTACTAGTTTTCATACTTGAGAATTAGGTGATATTGGATAATTAGTTCCATATTTTAACATGGTTATGATCTTTCTTGGTGTATGCATGATTTAAGACTTGAAGATCCTTGTCAAGTATTTTCCATAGAGTCTTTAAAAAGTTTTTCTTGTTTTAGTCTTGTTAAAAGTTTTGTCTCAAACTTTTCTCTTTAGAGTTTAGCTTTCCTTGTTTTTGTGCTTTTCTTGCTTGTCACTATAGGTGTTCTTTGTTTTGTCTTACTAGTTTTCTTTTCTTGAAACTGTGGGGTGTTATGGCCAAATCACTTGTCTTGAATTTGAAAGGTTTTGCACAAGTTTTTAAAAGTGTTTTCTTCAATCCTTTGATGGATTTTGAGTGTTAGCCTTACCTTGTTACTTTGGGAGTGTGATCTAAAAACTTGGGTTGCATTTTGGGTTGGAATTGGTCTCGGTTTTCATGTTGTCTAACCCCTAATTCATTTATTTTGTCTTGGCTTTGAGTGTTTTGTTGTAGGAATCATGGCAAGTTCATCAAATGCATCTACTCCAAACAAAAACAATACATTGATGAGATTGCTTCAAGATTTGGAGTTGTCTAGGAAGGAGTCCTTTGAACAATTGAGAAAGGACAAGGAGCAAAGTGACCTAAGAATCCAAGAGCACATTCAAAGGCTTGAAGCTAGGGATCAGGAAAAAGAGGCTAGGAAAAGAGGGCATTCTAGGCACAACCCATCACAAGAGAAGCAAACTCTAAAGATTCGTAAGTTCAAAGGAGAAAATGACCCAAACATCTACATTGAGTGGGAACAAAAAGTGGACCAAAGTTTTACCATTCATGTAGTTAGTGATCAAAAGCAAGTAGATTTGGTAGTCTTAGAGTTTAAGGATTATGCCATGACTTGGTGGCATCAATTATGTATTGACAATATTAACCAAGAGTCACTAGTGACTTCTTGGAGGGACCTTAAAAATTTGATGCGCGCTAGATTTGTTCCTTCCTACTATAGGAGGGAGACTCTTTGAAGCTCCAAAGGCTTCAACAAGGATCCATGTGTGTGGATGAATATTACAAGTTGATGGAGTCCATGCTTCTAAAAGTAGGACTCAAATTTGAAAATGAAGAGGAAAAGGTAGCTAGATTTGTGAGTGGGTTAAGGAGGGACATACAAGATTTAGTAGAGTTATATGAGTACTCCTCTCTTGACAAAGTTTTACATTTGGCCACCAAAGTTGAAACTCAATTG
>Ga0214544_1010875_pt1 | contig 13043 bp, 5 predicted proteins | sample CNSS3metaG_FD_160074 | JGI IMG/M metagenome (GOLD analysis project Ga0214544, IMG submission 160074) | Root nodule microbial communities from cowpea collected in UCLA plant growth center, Los Angeles, California, USA - CNSS3 | ecosystem: Host-associated > Plants > Roots > Nodule | place: USA...
TATAATTAATTTATTTATAATTTTTTTTTTTTTTATGTTGAGTAGAAAATGAAATGAAATTATTTAGTTACTTCTATTTGTAAAATGAAACAGGAAACTCAATACACAAAATTCTTTATTTATAATATAATTTTTAATAATAAAATAATGAAGTATCATCTTTTAAAACATTGATAATTTAAACTATTTTTTAAGTCTTCGGTGTCTATAATTTAAATATTAAAATTTATGCTACAAATAAATGTACTTCCAATTAATAAATTGATTTTTTTTATTCAGAAGTAAATTTTTTAGATGAACATACTATCCTCAAAATATATTCTAAAAAATAATTAAAATCCAACCTTTTTCTAAATTTAATTTTTTAGAAAATTAATATTTTAGTTATCTAACTTTTACTTTGTATTAATCTTTTAACATTTTCTTTCACCTAGTTTGATCATAAAAAAATGTTCTAAAATTGGGAAGGTAGTTTAGGTGTGTAACCAGTTTTTTAAAATGAATTTTGTAAAACTATGTTTTTTAAATGTCGTGTTGAAATACTAGATTTACATTTTAATAAATTTGACATACTAAAATGAGTACTTTTTTCATTTAAGGAATTAAAAAAAATGCCCTTGTTTTTGGAAAACAAATAAATAATTAAATAAAAAATTAGAAATAAAGAGTTGCAAGTTATTTTTACTAAATCTTTTAATTGTTATCCTAATAAATTATTTAATGTAAGAGAGCAAAATTTTTATTTTGGTTGAGAAAAGATAGATCAGTACCATCTCTGTAGGAATTAGTTTTTTGTGAAAAGCTTAAAAATAATATATAAATAATATACTTTTTAAAAAATAAACAAATATAAAAAATACTTACTTTTCTAACTTTTTGAAGGAAAAAAAAAATCATTTTTTCACTTCAAAAAGTCTTCTTTTTTTTCATTGAGCATGACACACAGAGACAGGGTGCGAAAAAAACTTCAATTTTTTTTCTTGTGTGTCCTCCCCCAACATCCTAACACAGAGCAAGCATAGACTCTGAATCTATAACTAAATGGGAAATAATTTGGTACTAGTTTTTAAACAAGAACATGAATCATCTGACCCAGAAAGGAACCTGGTTTTACCATGCAATGGTAACACCATTTTATTTACATAAACTTGTGTCTAAGTTTAATGATCCGTTTCAGAAGATACTGATAGTACATTATAGTCTTGTGTCTTGGGGGTAGAATTAACAGGTAAACTGACACGCTCTTTCCCTTCTGGCTTAGAAGATGCATTGCCATACCATATCATTCCCGCTATTGCAATGGCCATGCCCAGAATCACTTGTAAATTCAGACCTTCTTTTCCAAAGAAAACAAATCCTAAGGCAAGTACCAGAATTGTCTTCATGTGGCCAAGCACTTGGAAGGATACGGCTGTGAATCTGCCAATGCAGATGAACTGGCTCAGGTTTGTTCCTACTGCGATGGTGCAAGAGATAATGATCAACAACTGCACAGACATGGAGTAGATGTAGATTAGTTTAGTACTACTTCTGTTTCAACATAATTGCAAACAAACAACAACTATGTTCCTTGTTGAAACAATTTTAATGAAATAACGTTTTGAACTAGTTTATCTGGAACAAATTAGAAACAAACAACATAGTTTTTCATTGAAAACATCAATCATGTCAGTGTCTTTTTTAGGCACTGTATGGTGGTGTATTGTTTGCAGGATCCTGATTTTTCAACTTGTTTCTATAGCATGTCTTTCAGCTTAAACATTCTAGAAGAGAGCTGGAATTGATATGTGCACAAGATTTTTATGGTGCTGGAAAATTATGGTTATAGAGAATAAAAAACATTCATGTAACAACAGAGAGATAAGATCCACAACATAATGATTAACACTAGGTATGTGTCAAGAATCAATAAAACATGTAATTAGGTAGCATATGGAAAGAGAAGCTTACAGTGGATGTCAAACCATAGTTGTAGGCATCAACTCGTTTGTTTGTCAACCAAAAGTCCACAAAAGGACCTACTAGCAGTAAACTTGCGGCTTGGACTGGTGCAGTGTGACCTAACAAGTTAAACGATCCAAGAGAATACTTCCGCTGAAGAAGATGCACATACTGCAAAAAACAGAAGTGCAATATCAGCTAAAAAAATTATAGATCATGAATGCCAAATAAAGCAGTAAGAGTTATAATTGGAATGATCTGATATAAGTTACATAATTCTGCCAAAATATGCATCAAACCCATGATCAGAACCCAACTTTACAAAGAAAATTTTCTGCAGACTTCCTATTTTGTCAGTTTTAGATATACAATAAGCTAAGTTTAATAAATTTTTATCTATAACATTTATAATAAAAATACTCCCTCGATGTACCTATTTTATATTGATATACTGCAATGCCTCAATTAAGATTCAGGGTTGATATAGTGTTAGTACTATGTTACTTACATACTGCTGCAGTGAGGTGCTCCAAACTGCAACTGCAGCAGCTATGAAACCCTTGGCATTGACGCTGACATCAGTGACAGTACATACAGCTACACCAAAGAGAACTAGAGAAATGCTAAGTTTTGTGTCCCTTGAATATCGTACGTTGTCCAAGATAACTTCCAAGAAACAAGACACCGGAATCATACTCAGCTTAGCAATCTGAAATTTTCATTTCATAGGAAAGAAATACTATAAATACCAATATGTTTCACTGGCAGTGTTCAATTGTGATACTTAAAGTAAATTCCAGATGTTACCTGATAGAAACCGACCGAGTTCCACATTAAACTAACATTCATTCCGACGATAGAGAAATTTGCAAATAAGACAAATTTGATAAGATCGGGTAAGGGAAGATGAGAGGTTTGGATATATCCCAGCCACTTAAGAAAGAGTGTCAGCAAGGTAGTTGTGGCAAAATGCAAACCAGTTAACGTTGTTGCTGCATAATAGTATACCATATACAATGTCAAAACTCACGGGTAGTAGGGAACTTCAAAGGTAATATATTACCTGGCATAAGAAGAAACCATGAATTACATCCTTCTTTGATCAAATGGTTATAAAAGAAATTTTAAATCATTCATCGAGTGTTATTCTCAGCACTTGGTTATTGTAACTCTAGGGTTTATACATATATATTATGTCACCTCTCTTCTTATCATAAGTAGTATTGTTGTCTATAAACAACACCACTGATGCAAAGCTTGAACCTAATTCAACTAACACCATTATTCTCTCAGATCTACTGCACATGAGCATTAAAAGACAGGCTCAATGAATGCATTGTAACTCAAAAGCAATGAACTACAGAGAAATTAGAATGAAAGAGGGAGAGCAATTATCTGGGGCTAGAGAAAAGTACAGAAACGTTATACCAAAGCTGAAACCATATGTAGCCATGAGGGCTTTATTCACAAGGATTATCCCCACAGATGTGACTATATTGAACATCCATGACGCCACATCAATTGCAGTCTTCCTATCACCCTTGGTTGCAGAAGACATACTCACTGTATCACAAAGTTTGAAAACCAATGACTTTGTCTGCATTCGAAGACATATCATCAGAAGTGGCACAGGTTCCAACGAAACAAGTTAAACTCTCTTTTTACACACACACACACACCTTTCTTTACTACTTTTAAAACAGTTGGATCTGGATCTGTTACAATTTGTTTTCTATAAATATGTCCCAGAAACACTTTAACAGAGCATTTAAAGAAGAGAACGACAAAACATTTTCAAACTGTTCTGCTTGTTGGTTTTCAAAGCACTTATTTCCACAACAATCTTCGGAACTTGTACTCGAAATTTATTTCTGAAAAGTGCCAAACCAAGTGTGTGAACAAACACAACTCGTTTCATGTGTCTTAAGCATGTAAAACCAGCAAAAAAAAGAGAAAAAAATGAAAAAACTAATGAAGATTGCTTTGCTCAATTACCAGAATGGCAGCAGGTACCTGACCACTACAAAGAGTGAGCTCTTCCTGACGATCAACAAACCTAGAAAACAAAAAGACTAATTAAGCATGAATGTGAAGCAAATCTGATATCCCTTTTATACAACTTCATCTTTTTAGAAAAAGAGGTAACAGATTACAAGATAAGTCTTGTGAGAATTTCATCTTAGAATTTTCAATATAAAAAAGATGTGATATTTTCAAGACACCAAACAGAACCCTCAACTCACAATAGAGTTCAGTTCCGAGGAACAGGATCATAATAAAACTGCAACAACTTCAAAACAAGAAACTAATAAATAACAATACTAATAACTTGAACAAAATGTTACTCCAAACGGAATTCAAAAAGACGCGATCAGTTATGAAGAAGTAAACCATAGGAACAGTGGCAGGAACCTTGGTTGTTCTCCAATTGAAAGAAGACCCCAAAACGACGACGTAGGTGGTGAGAGGAGGTTGTGGGAGAAGAAAAATCACATATATAGAGAGAGAGAAAACAAGTTTCGGTTCGGTTGTGTTCTGTTCGGTGTTTTTGTACTTTGTTGTTTCTCTTCTCTCTTTGAACTCTTTTTGGTTCTTAAAACGTGATTCTGGCGCGTGTGCTTTTTGTAACGTTCTGGTTCAGTGAGGTTGGGGAGGGAAGCAGCAACAGCGTAAACGCAATGTCATGAAGAACAACGGTCTATTTTGTACACAGCGACACAAAATTTAATGCGTTAATTAATCATTTGTGTCAAAGAATTTGTGTTAATGTGTATTTGCATGTTACGTGTCCACCGTTGATAGTTTATTGTTACCATAAATTTAAGGTTTGTTTGAGCCCAAAATTCGATGGCCTGTCGCAAAAATAATTGTGGTTGTGCTTCCTGCCTTCTCTCACAAATATTGGTATATAGATCAGTGCTCGATTATTTCAAATTATACTTTTTTTAAAAATTATATAAAAAAAAATGTTTTAAAACAATCCAAAAGGTCCCTAAATTTCTGTCATGTAGTAATAAAAAATTGAGAAAAATGAAATCAAATTTGTATTTATTACTTGAGAATTCTCACATCAAATGATAAATTTAAATTATAATGAGTACGATATCTATTTTGCACGTCAATTTTATGAGACTGTTTTTTAAAGCTATTATGACATATCTTACTTTGCTAGTTTTTTTTTCTAGTTTTTCTATTATGTTTTTAAAATAAATTAATTTTAATATGTCAAAAAAGTTTTTATGAATAATAGTACGTTAGTATATGATAATAATTTAATGTTATTAAGTTAATATATAAAATAAATTTATATTTATTAAAAATAAAATGAAATTAATAGAGAAATTAATTTTTGATGAATAAAAAAAAGAAAAAAAGAAAAATAGTTTTATAGATAAAAGGTAAAAATAACCGTTAATTTTAAAAAATTTAATAAATAATTATATTGTAAATTATAGAATTAACATTATGAGACGTGGATACAAAAGAGAGAATTTCTTTATATATTGTTATAGATGTTAGAACATGAAAATTACTTATAAATCGATGTATTTTGAAGATACAAAATAAAGATAGTCAATGTTTCAGTAAATCATCCAAATTTATTATGGATCTAAGATCTTAAGTCAGCGAAGACAACTAAAATTATTTGAGTCTCAATCAAACAACTTTTTAAATATAAAAATAAAGAATTAAAGAAAGTAAAATCAAAGGACAAATATATAAGATTAAGAAGATAAAATATATTTTTTTTAAATATCGAATAATAATTTTAACGAAATCCGGGAACATTTGTTTAGTCTCAACTACATGATAAGTCTCTCAGTCAGCATCATCATGAGACTCTTCTTACAAACATTGAATCTTATACCGAGAATATTGATTCATCGATAGACGTACACAACAAATGTGTTTTGAAGATCTTGTAAATAAAATTGAATTATAACGTATAAATCAAACATATTCTTCGTCATACAAATAACTTTCGTAAAATTGTTAAACATATACCTACCTACTAAAAAAATGGTTCCGTAAACAATAAATTATTTTGTTCTTGTGTTGTTTTTTATACTTGGGTAGGGACATCGCTTGTGGGTAGTGGAGTAAAGAGAGAAAAGAAATAAATGGTTGATCAAATCAAAACTTTTCTTTTCTATTTTGGGTTTTGTCTAATTATCTGTACTTAGTTTTGTGTGTGTGTTAATGTTGAGAGTGAAACCAAAGAATATTAAAGGCGATATTAGAAACGCAAACAAAAAGTCTAATTAAGAAGTTTAAATAAAAAACTTATTTGTCTGATTTTGGTGTGAGGTTGGGGCGTTGGGCAGTGCCATAAGGAGAGTGAGGACAGGTTTTGAGTCATTTTCTTTGCATCCTTTTTGAATTTGTCCATGGCGTCTTCATTAGCCACCATGAATTCTTGTGTCCTTTTTATTTCCCTTTTCTCAAATCAAAGTGGTTTTTTCTGATGGATGCAAAGAAATTTTCAGAAAGGTTAAAAAAAAAGTTACAATGTATCAATCATATGTCATCATCTTGCTTTTCTTTTTGGTTTTAAATTAATTAAACGATGTGGGGTTAAATGCACATAAGATTGGAAATGTGTTTTGTTTGGTAATCAAAAGTTTGATGATCTAGTTGACTTAGTTTTTGGGTGATTTATTTTAGTTTTTAAACATTGTATTTTTTTTTTATTATTATTATTAACTTTGTCTAGTTCATTTTTATATTAATGACTTTGTGTTGTTATTAAGAACTTTATTTTGAATATTAATATAAAGATTTATTTTTTTGAAATTTGAATTACTAAAATTATAATATTTTTTTGTTAAATTTATCACATTGTGTTAACTATGTTTAATATATTTTTTTTGTGTTTTAATATATATTGGGTCAATCACATTAATTAGTGATATAATTGTTTGATTAGGAATGACAAGAATTTAAGCCACCGGCTTTTGTTGGATAAAATCTGCAACAGTATAAAATAGATATTTTCAAAGGACGAGGAGTATAAGTATTTTAATGGTTCACGATACAGTGATAATTGTATCCATAGTAATGAATATTCACCATACATTGTCAAAAAAAAATTATTTTGGTATTTCTTTTAGAAAATCAAAATAAAATCACCAGCAAGAAAAGTGTTGTTGATTGAAAAATTATTTATGAATTTAATATTTTTTATTAAGCCTAATAAAATTAGTGTTATATTTAGAGAAACTAACTATATTTTATGATGCAACTTGCTTTAATTTGTTGTTGGAAAGACTACTTTTAATTGCATTGATATTTTATTGTATGATTTTATATTGGATTATATTTTAAGATAAAAAAAAATTGTTTCAGTTTATATTTGGAAAAAAAAAGTGTATATTCACGAGTATCTATAAATATCTGTAAGTAAAAAATAATTTAGGAGTATTTTTTCGAGCAATTAATAGCTCTGTGGCTCCAATTTATTAACATTCCTAGATCTAATCTTTAAAGAGTATCTTGATGAAGTCCATGATCGTTTGAAAAGGTTTGAAGAAAAAACAATGAAATACTATTAATACTACGAAATTAAGTGAAAGATTCGTTGTAGATTAAGTTCTTAAGTGAAGAGATAAAATAATATTTTTATTTAATTTAAATATATAGACAACGATTCTTATTTTTCTTATTAGACTTAAATTATGAACTATATTTGTTTATAATCTGGAATTATACAATTCCAAATGTATATTTACATTACGATTTGCATCATCCATAATGTAATTTATTTTTTAAAATTTATTATATGAATTGTACAATATAAATTTGTTTTACGCATAGTATAATTTAAAATATTTACACAATCTAAAAATAATCTTCGTAAGAGTATAATTGGAACTTTCGCAAGTATGGGTGCATAAAGAAAACATGGGTGCAGGAAGAAATTTCCTGGACCAAATGGTAAGATAAATTGGTCCTTTAGTAATATTTCAAGTTTGAGCAGTTGAAAACTCAAACTATAGATTTGCAAAATGAAATACTAAAATTTAAAACATTTGTTAGAAACAAACAAACAATCTCCGCAGTTTCAAACAAGCCATAATTTATCACTAACATTTCGAAACCAGCTTTGAGAGTTTTCACGAAAAACTCTCAAAGTGACTGATACCATTTTGTAACAAGTTAAACTACTTTTGAAAGTTGCTCCATACCCCTTTTACAAATCTCTTCTACTAGCCAAGTAGTACATAGTACCAGACATAAAACACTGGAGATGATGAGAACAAGATTGAGTACTATCCATAAAGAGTAATCAGTAAACTTGATAGGCAATTTCAGTTCGAGTTTCTTTCTCTCAACTTCTACAAAAGAATCTAAATATCATGTTCAAAACACAGAGAGAATACAGACCATATGAATGGTGATCACCTCCTCACTGGTGGTACACCCCTTCCAGGTGCAGCTCCACGACCAGCAGCTTGAGCCTACACAAGCAAAGAGGAGTTAACATGTGTCACATGGTACGTCCTTAACTAGGAAGATACCAAATAAACATTTTTTGATGCTAAATTTGTACCGATAAACTAATGATGAATAAATAAAAGAAGAATGTACGAACCTTTGCTCGCATTGCAACAGCTCTGCCCCTACCAACACCGAGTGATGCACCCTTGCCCTTCAAGAGATTCACAAAGCATAAAACACTAAAGCAAACGTAAAACAACCAGAGAGTACTTTATAACTTGGAAATACGAAGATACCTTGATTCTTGCATCCAAACGCTTAAACATAGGAGCATTCTTCAGCATGTCTGGTATGACCATAAACCTGCAAATTCTCAACCTGTCAAAGCACTATCCTTACAGAAAAAGCAATCTACAAATTCAACATTACTCATGATATAAAATTTTACTTGGTATATAAAATTTATGAAGTTACTGAGCAACATATGATCCATACCTGACTTTGCTTCCTCGAATAAACACGTGCTCAAGTTGCGATGTTTTTCCATCCTGGAAAGGATTTAGCCAATATTAGCAACTAATGTAAATTAATGGGTTTTGACAAATATACTTTAAATTATATTATATCAGACATCCCAAAAACATTGAAAAAAAAATACAAAAAATGCAATTTCAGAAGCTCCTCCTGTACCCAGAATCATTATACCCCACGAAATACATAGTTGAAAATGGAATAGTACAAAGTGTACGGATGTAAGGTCAATACTCAGAAATTTTCCTAATTAATCCCACCCGAACCTTAAATTCAAGTCAGGTCCATAATAGAGACCCACGGACAGGCATAGCACAACATATCAAGAGCAAATGGTGCCTCCGTAGGTCTCATGGATGTTTGCACACAAAGGTGGTGTAAACCCTCCCTAAACCTACTATTATTCCTTCCCAACAAACATGCCTCAATCTGAATTTGCTCATACTGAATGGAACTTCAAACTTCAAAGAAATTCAACCAATACATAAGACTAACAAACTGAAGGGTAACTAAAGGGACCAGAGTCAATTATCCTTCTCCATGGCCAGTTATGCTCCCCTTCCTCAAGGGTTATGAACTTTGTAATGGTTTACTACCCCCAAAATCTCAAAATTAACTCTATAAATGGCCCTGCAATGTTCATAGTTTAACTCAAAAATTCTCTTTTTGTTCTTGCTCCCACGATTACCACCTTTCCGTTACTCACACAACAACACAAAGACAACTAAAAACCCTATTTAAAGCTCACACAATAGCACAAAGACAACTAAAAACCCTATACAAACCATGATTTCTTAAACTCACTTGACATCATAACAAGTCTAACCCTAAATTGAACCATTTCTGGCATAAAAGAAAAATAGGAGAAGAAAAAAAACCTTTGCAGTGTAGGTGATGCTCTCGAGTTGACAGTTCCAATTGTCCTCGCATTCGATCATGCTCCCTCTGTAGAGTTCTCCGCTCTTGAGCTCCACCGTCACCACGTGTCCCGAAGCCTCGTGGAGAAGCTTCACCGGAATTCCCAAACTTCTGCTCATGATGGCTCTTCGCTTTCTCTCTCAAACAAACGCAAAAACCCTACTTCACTGAAACACCAAGATTTGAGATTTGTATTGCATTCACTATAACTATTCACTATACCCTAATTTTTTCCTCTCTACCCTTCACACTATTTTTTTTATATACTAATTTATTTCGCTCCAAGGGATTGGGTATTATCGGTACCCGCTACCCGAATCCGATTCTGATTTTTTTTTTTATTTTGGAATTTGCTAACTTGACTCTAAAAATGATTACATTATTCAATTTAAAATTAAAAAAATATGATTCTATTTTTAATTTTATAAATATGTTTTGTTTCCATTTTTTTGCTTTTAGTTATCTAAATTGAGCGGAACTTTAAACAATTTGTTTTTTATCATTTAATGCAGTCGTTCATTTTTGTGTAAGGAAGAAACTTCCAAATCTCAATTTTCAAATCAAGGCGGGCTTAAGGCCTGTATATGTAAAATTCTTGTTATGGACTCTTTAGAAAAAAACTCTCTAGAAAATATAATAATAATATATTTTTATTAAATTAATTGTAAAATAGTATTTAAGAATAAAATTTAATAAAAATATTATGAGTGATTTTTAATCTTATTGCTACTATAAACGATATTTTTTTAATAAATTATAATTTTATTTAGGAAAAATGGATTAATTAATTATTTTATTTTTTTTAATACTGAATTCTTATTTTTATTTTTTTCTTCTTTTTATTTTCTTTAAATTCCCATACACCAATTCTACTTGGCTCATTGCTTTTTTCTTAATCATTGTTTCACTCATGCTTCTGTATGTTTCTCTTTCTTTCTTTCTTTATTTATTTATTTTTATTATTATTATTATTATTATTATAATTATTATTATTATTATTATTACCTGCTTGTGCTTAAGTCAATCCTGATTGCATGTTGCTCGATCAAATTACAATTGTATTTTATATTAAAAAAATGTTAATTTAGTAATCTTAAATCTAATACCGTGATAGTTTTTCATTATATAAATAAGTTTAATATATATTATTAAGTTTCCACTGAATTATTGATCTTTAAAATAATTACTTTTAATTGTTTATTGATGGTTAATTTCAAAATAAATTGTGCAAAATTATTAAAAAATTAAATTTAAATATTAAATTTAAGCATTTAATAATGAACAGAAATAAGCTTGAAATTTCAAAATAGCAAGTCTAAGGTCAAATTGTATTTATTGACAACAAAAAACATGTATTTATTGTTTTAACTCGTTATTTTTTATATATTTATTTTTAATACTATTTTATATATTTTTATTTCTTAAAAAAAAACATACAAGTATGTCGATTATAAAACATGAATTGAGTTATTAAAATTGTAATATCTCTTTAGAAATAATTTAGAATTGATTATTTTTCATACGTTGCAGATAAAAAAATTACCACGTTTCAAAGTGAATTTTAACAATTTAAAATATTTTTGTTATTTTATTTAGTATTAAAGAATTAAAATCACTTTACTATATACTTAAAAAATGTTTAAATTTTAGAAAATCTTTGAAACATAATTATTTGTTGATCTTGATTGATGAATCAAATTTATTTTCATAATTAAAAATATAAAAGGAAATTAAAGGATTTGAAATCATAAACCAATTAATATTTTTAACTATAAAAAAACAAATTATTTTCCAAATACATACATAACTTATAAAAATAATATTATCAATTTCGGTATAAGTTGCTTTATTCAAAAATAATTTTTAAAATTAAAATTAATAAAAACGTATTCAACATCAACCATGTGTCCATAAATATTAAACAAAATGACTTTATTATCTATTAAAGAATAATGTAAAATCAAATTAATTAAGATAATTTAATAAATAATTTATCTAAAAAAAATCTAAGAATAAAATTTAAATAAAATTATAATATATTTTATCATAAATTATTTTGTAAGTAAATAATATATAATTTTGGGTTAAGTATGTTTTTAGTCATTGAATTTTGATTCAGCATTGAAATTTGTTTCGAAATTTTGATACATTTTAGTCTTTAAACTTTATAAATGAATTAATATAATATTTTTAATTCAATAACGTTAATTTCTTTTTGTATGTGTCGAACGCTTAAACAAATTCAATATTATCATGAAACAAGTTTTACACGAAACAAGTTTTACACGTAAAAAAACATTGACGTATTAAAAATAATAAAAACTTATTTAATATTAATAATATTTCAACAAAAATTAAATATATCAACCTTTTTATTTACTAAAAATAAATATTTAATAAAATTAATTACAAAATTTAATAGAAAACTATTCATCACGGCAAGTTTAAAATATAATTTTTAAATAAAATTAAGAAATATTTTATAAATAAATAATACATAATTTTGTTAACCCTTGAGCCATTTAGTCGCCCTCTCTCATATTAGGTTCCAAAACTCTCTTGAACTAAAGAAACTTAATATCATCATTTTATAATTCTGTTATAATTCCCATAAAATTATTAACTTTTAATATTTCAAGTTTGAAAATATTTACAAATAATTTACCTTTATGTTCATTATTTATTTGTATTACACATACAGTTTTAAATGAGTACAATATAATTTACGGTTAAATATTTTTTTCGTCTCAAAATTATTATAAAAAAAAAATATGTTTTGCTTTTAAACTAAATTACCTATTATTTCGTCTCTTGTACCCCTTTAAGTTATATAAAACATTTTTAAAATAAAGGACATTAAATATTTTCTATGTAACAAATAATATTTCATAATAGAATAATTTGTTAGAACATAACTTTTATAAAATATTTAGAAGAAATAGATATACAAATTTAGTTTAAAAAGAAACACAATTTTTAAAAATACTTTATGGACGTAACATATTTAATTTTATGACTTCTTTCAATGTATAACGACTTTGGTTAAAAGAAATCCATAATATAAAATGTATTACGAAAAATAGTTTTATGTTATGAAATAAAGTGAATAACATAGAGAATGACGACAGATAATAGAGAAGAGAAGAAACAAGAGAAAATAGAGAATGAGAGAATAGGGAGCAACTCATCTGTGTCTTATTATTGATAGGAAGAGT
>Ga0214544_1010880_pt1 | contig 13036 bp, 8 predicted proteins | sample CNSS3metaG_FD_160074 | JGI IMG/M metagenome (GOLD analysis project Ga0214544, IMG submission 160074) | Root nodule microbial communities from cowpea collected in UCLA plant growth center, Los Angeles, California, USA - CNSS3 | ecosystem: Host-associated > Plants > Roots > Nodule | place: USA...
TCTATCTCAAAATACATGCCTAATCTACAACAAATCAAAGCATTACTCAAAGTTTACTCTCCAACTATGTTCTTGCATCCCAGCGACGAATACATGCCATCTTCAGTGGATTGGTTTTTCTCCAATGGTGCTCTACTATATAAGAAAGGGCAAGAGTCAAATCCTGTTCCAATAGCACCAAACGGCACAAACCTGCCTCAGGATCATAACAACGATGGTGCCTATTGGCTAGACCTGCCTGCTGGAGCAGCCAACAAAGAGAGGGTCAAGACAGGAAACTTGCAAAGTGCCAAAAGTTATGTACATGTGAAACCAATGCTGGGAGGAACCTTCACTGACATTGCAATGTGGGTCTTCTACCCATTCAATGGCTCTTCAAGAGCAAAAGTTAAGTTTATTTCTTTTCTATTGGGGAAAATCGGTGAACATGTTGGGGACTGGGAGCATGTGACACTAAGGTTAAGCAACTTTAGTGGTGAACTATGGCAGGTCTATTTCTCACAACACAGCAAAGGTACATGGGTTGATTCCTCTCAGATTGAGTTCCAGAGTGGTGGCAACAAACCACTATTCTACTCTTCCTTACATGGCCATTCAACATACCCACATGCTGGCCTTAATCTGCAAGGGGAAGATAACATAGGCATAAGGGATGATACTGTTAAAGGTAACATTTTTATGGATATGGGGACATTTGAATTAGTTTCTGCTAAATATTTGGGTTCTGCGGTTATAGAGCCTCCATGGCTGAATTATTTCGGAGACTGGGGTCCTAAAATTGATTATAACAAAAATGCTGAGCTGAAGAAGATTCAGAAGTTCGTTCCTAAGAATAAAAATTGTGCTTTGGAGAAGATTTTGAGGAGTTTGCCATGTGAGGTGCTGGGAGAGGAAAGCCCCACTGGACCAAAGGTCAAGAATGATTGGTGTGGAGATGAAATTTGAAAATTTTACAGTAACGTTACATTGGGTCAATTGAGTAAGTTAGATTGAATAGGAATTTTTACTCTCTTTTACTGTGATTTAACTTTCTCACATGTTGTGTTATAAATACAGTCGCTGTGTATATACTGATACAGTTTTGTAAAATAGATTTTGTTGTCATAATAGATTTTCTTTTTCTTTTTCTCTGGTCATAGCTTTCTGAGCTCTCTTTTCTTTGAATAATTTGCCGTCATCATGGTCTGATTAGTAAAAACGTAGTTCGATTTGATTTATAATAGTGGAGTGGAAGGGCCCTGTATACGAAGTGCTACGGCTAATTGGAAAAACAAAATAAAAAATTTAAAGAAACATGGAATAGCTTAGAGGTCAATTCTAGGTGGTTTCTAGTTTTTATATGATTAGATTAGAGTCTCGTAAGAAAAAGAAAAACAGAACGAAAGATAATTCCTCTTTTTCTATAGAATATAGAATATTTATTGAATGGCTAAAAGATTAAAAGATAATTTTTGATGACTTAATTTTTTTTTTATTTTTAATTGCAAATATTTTGATATAATCAACTTAAACATAAATTAATTTTAAATTACTTTTTTAATCTCTACGAAGAAGTTTTTGTAAGCCTAGATTTATAATACAATATATCATATTTGAGTTGTCTTGCAAACACACAACTCACGTAATTTGATCACACTTTAATAATTATAACCAAACATAAATTCAACTTAAATCCTTAACCCCTCTTGAAATCCTCAAACACTCCACATATACTAGACTTTTTAAAAGACTTATAAGAATGACAAAAAATAATTTACCTTGTTTGTGAAACTAAATGAATAGAATTGTTATTTTGATACCAAGAGTACTATGATAGTCTAAAAATGGGTAAATTCTATTGATTAAATGACTCCACAGTTTACCTCGAGATCTTGCATGTCCCGCCGAAGAGTTGGCTCCCCCACTTCGATCGGAAGCATAGCGTCTGTACCATACGTCAGATTGAAAGGAGACTCCCCCGTCGTTCCGTGTGGGGTGCACCGATAGGCCCAAAGGACCTACGGCAGCTCGTCCACCCATGCTCCTTTGGCTTCTCCCAACATTTTCTTCAACTCAGCCACTATGACCTTGTTCATGGCCTCAGCCTGACCGTTGGTCTGGAGATGTTCGACCGAGCTGGTAACGTGCCGTATCCGTACTTGCTTATAGAAGTCCCTCAGCTTTTTTTCGATAAACTAGCGGCCGTTGTCGGTGATGATCATGTGAGGGAGGCCAAAGCGGCATATGATGTTACGCCAGACGAAGGAGTGAACTTGCTGAGCGGTGATGTTGGCCAGAGCCTCCGCTTCTACCCACTTGGTGAAATAGTCCACCGCCACAAGTATGAATTTCTTCTGCGCTCGGCCAACCGGGAAGGGTCCGACGATGTCCATACCCCATTGAGCGAACGGCCAGAGGGATGTTAGGGCATGCAGCTCGGTCAGAGCCCTCTTTATATCATTTCCATGAGCTTGACATCCTCCGCACTTGCGTATCACAGTTTCGCAGTCCTGTTCCATGGTCGGACAAAAATAGCCGGCTCGGAGTATCCTCGCTTTCATCGTCCTCCGACCGGTGTGCATTCCACAAATACTGTTGTGGACCTCGTTCATAACATACCCAGCTTCGTCTGCTGACAGGCACTTGAGGAGCGGCGCTGTGAAACCTCTCTTGTATAAATCTTCTCCGATGATCACGAACCGGAGTGCTCGTCGTCTCTCCGTCGGTCTGATCTCTTCTCCGGCCTCACACCTCTTTAAGAGTTCTCGCACCTCCCCAATCCAATATGCCGATCGGTCCGTTGTTGCGCATTCCCCCGCTGAGGGTCTCATCAGGGTTTGCCGGATGATTGTCTTCAATTGGCCCTTCTCTTTTCCTTCCGCCAGCTTAGATAGCCTATCGGCTCTGGCGTTCTCCGCTCGGGGGATGTGATGGACGGTAACCTCTTCGAATTCCTTCATGGCTTCGACTACTTTATGACAGTACTGGAGTAACAAATCATCCTTAACCTGATACTCTCCCAGTACCTGTCCTACCACAAGTTTCGAATCGGTGTTGCATTTTAACTTCGCCGCACCTAAGTCTTTTGCTAGCCGTAGCCCGGCGATCAGCGCTTCATACTCTGCTTGATTATTCGAGGCTTTAAATTTGAACTGCAAGGAGTGCTCTACCATGAACCCGTTCGGTCCTTCGATGACGATCCCCGCTCCAGCGTTACGCTTATCCGACGACCCATCGACGAAGAGAGTCCACATATGTTCCGATGGGGAGATCGATCCTCGGAGCTCAGCTGCAAAGTCGGCCAAATGTTGTCCTTTGACGGATCCTCTAGGTTCGTACTTGAGACCAAACTCGGACAACTCGACCGACCAGGCGATCATTCGGCCAGCTAAGTCGGGCTTCCGGAGTATCTTGGCGATGAGATGATCAGTGCGGACAATCACCTGGTGACTCTAGAAGTATTGGCGCAAACGACGTGCGACCGTCAACAACGTCAAGGCTATCTTTTCTATCAGCTGATACCTCGTTACTGCGCTCTGCAATACTCGACTGATGAAGTAAACGGGCCGCTGCTCCGAGGCTACATGTACTAAGGCTGCGCTGATCGTGTCTTCCGATACTAACAGGTACACTTGCAGAGGCAATCCTTCTACCGGTCGGCACATGATGGGGGGGCTGCTGATCATCTCCTTTATCTTCTGAAACGCCGCCTCACACTGATCGTCCCATTTTACTGCAGTTTGCTTCTTCATGATCTTCAGTATCGGCCTAACCTTCTCCATCAGCCTGGGTAAGAAGCGTGCCAGAGAGGTTAGCCACCCCATCAACCGCTGGACCTCTTTCAGGTTTTTTGGACTTCTCATCTCGACAATAGCGGCGCACTTGTCTGGGTTTGCCTCTATGCCTCGGGCCGTCAGCATGAAGCCCAGGAATTTCCCTGCTGGCACCCCGAAGACACACTTCTCAGGGTTGAGATGCATATTGTATTTGCGCACCTGGTGGAAGACCTCCCTGAGATCGCGCGCATGGTCGTCGGTTCTTTGCGACTTTACGACCATGTCGTCAACGTACACCTCCATCGACCGACCGATCTGCTCCTTGAAGACCCGGTCCATCAGCCTCTGATACGTCGCCCCTGCGTTTTTTAAACCGAACGGCATGACCTCATAGCAGAAGTTCGCTCGGTCGGTGATGAACGCCGTTTTAGATCTGTCCGGGCCATACATGGGGATTTGGTTGTATCCGGAGTAGGCATCCAGGAAGCTCAGGAAGTTGTGCCCTGAGGCCCCATCTACCAGCCGATCGATACTGGGCAATGGGTATGCGTCCTTCGGGCAAGCCTTGTTGAGATCGGTGAAATCCGTGCACATCCTCCACTTTCCGCTCGTCTTCTTCACCATGACCACGTTTGCTAGCCACGTAGTGTATTTGATCTCTTTGATGAAACCAGCTCCTTCAAGCTTCCTGACTTCCTCCTCGACCGCTCTCCTTCGCTCCTCTCCCATTTTTCTCTTCTTCTGAGCGATCGGGCGAGCTTCACGGAAGATGGCCAACTTATGGGACATCACATCTGGATGGACGCCGGGCATATCTGTGCTCGACCATGCGAAGAGATCTTTGTTCTCAAAGATCACTGCCCTAAGAAGCCCTTCTTCTTCGGCGGTCAGGGCTCCCCCGATTTTGGTGACCTGTCCTGGTTGGCTCCCGATCAAGATCTCCTTGGTTTCTCCTTCTGGTTGCAGCCGATCCTCTGTGTTTGTTCGGGGATCCAGGTCTGTCATTGCTACTTCCGAACGGTGTTGTTTCCGCGGGCGGCTATAAGAACTAATCCTCAATCCTGCGGCGTAGCATTGCCTGGCGACTTGCTGATCTGCATGCACCGTGCAGATTGTCCCCTTGTCCGACGGGAACTTCATGGCCAGATGCAGGGTAGATACGATCGCTCCGAAGGCGTTCAAACAAGGTCTCCCTAGCAATACATTGTACGAGGTGTTAGCTTCAACCAAAAGGAATCTAACCCTTACCTCTCGGTCGTCCTTCCTTGAACCGATCCTTGTACGAAGGTCCACATAGCCCCTCGTGTCGACCCGCTCGCCCGAAAAACCGACTATCTGCTCATTATACGGGACGATCAGGTCCTCGGAGAGGTTCATCCTCCTGAAGGTCTTCCAGTACAAGATATTGACGGAGCTTCCCTGGTCAACCAACACCTTCTCGATCCCATATTCGGCCACCTCTATCGAGATAACCATCGGGTCATCGTGATCGGGATCGGGCGCCTTGAAGTCGCCATCCGTAAACGTGATGGGGGGCATCGACCGGATCTTCCTATCAACTAGATGAACCGACTTCAACGCCCGCACATGCCTCTTTCGAGCTGCTGAGCTTGATCCTCCTCCAGCGAACCCTCCGGATATGGTATTGATATAACCTCTAAGGGGTTTATCGTTGCTCCGACTGCGGCTCCTTCGGGGACTCGGATGTGACCGAGTGGATCGACTCCTTCGTTTCTCTCGCTCAAGCTCCCTTCACTTCTCATATCGGGTCGGGGGGGCTCTCCTCACCGGGCTTCTATTCCTCACCGGGCTCTACGGGGGACGATCTTGTCGAATGTATTTCTTCAAGTGTCCCTGCCGAATAAGCTCCTCGATTTTGTCGCGGAGGGTGTGGCACTCTTCGGTGGTATGCCCGATCGTGCGGTGGTATTGGCAGTGTTTACTACCGTCAGCATCGGGCGGAGGGGGCTTCTTCCTGACTACTGGAAGTGAATCAGTGCTGAAGGCCTCTTGCAGAATCCTAGCCCTAGGAACGACCAGCGGAGTATACGTCGTGAACTTAGGCGGCTTCCTTTCGCTGGGCCGGGCTGGGGCTTTGTTCGGCCGAGGTGCGGTCGGCTTCGGGAGTGCGGCATCTTCCTTTTCCCTCTTCTTCACCCTGAACTCCTGCATATCCTCCATCTGTATGAACTTGGTCGCTCGCTCCCTCATCTCCTCCATCGTCTTCGGTTTCTTGCGACTTATCTTGTCCGCGAAAACTCCCGGCTGGAGCCCATATGAGAAGTGGTGACGAGCGATTTCGTCGTTGAGATCCTTTATCTTGACCGACATCCGATTGTACCGATCGAGATAACTTCTCAGCGATTCCCCGTCTTCCTGTCGGATGTTCACCAAATTGTCGACCGTCAGAATCGCCGGTTTCAGGGGCGCGAACTGTGTGCCGAACCTTGCCTTCAAAGTGGCAAAAGAGTCAATACTGCCGGCCGGCAGCTCGGAAAACCACTCCAACGCCTCCCCCGTCAAAGAGGTCGAGAAAACACGGCACCAGATGGGGTCACTAACTGCGTGGAACATCATCTGATGCATGAAGACTCGCATGTGATTGTCTGGGTTGGTCGTGCCATCGTACTTGTCAAATGTCGGCATTTTCCACTTCTCTGGCAGCGGCGTCTCCAGAATATACGATGTAAAGGGGGAGGATCCCGACGCGGGGATCGGTTGGCGCGATGGGCGACCCCCATCGTTTGCTCCCGAGCTCTCCGCCACCGTGTGCGACGGATTTCCCCTTGAAGCCTGTGTCTTTTCGACCCGAGCTGGCTGTGATTGCTCGTGTCCTGTAGGTGGAAGACGACTCTCCACCCACTCGGCATCCCGGTGCTGCTGCACCCGACTCAACCTGTTAGGGTCGGGTACAGTAGGCGTTGACGGGATTCCCTCTTCCTTCCGCCTTAGGATGGCGTTCTCCTCCCGCAAAATCTGCATCTGCACTTCATAGTTCCTCTGCATCTCATCCATCCTCTGCTGCATCACCCTTATCATCTCTCTAGTGTCCGCTTGATCATCTGCCATTCTTTCTCCGTCTATGTTGTTGTTTCGGTTCCTCGTGGTCACCATATGGGTATATTCTCAAAGAAGACTATTCGGCCCCACGGTGGGCGCCAAAATGTTTCGGGGTAGGGACCGAAAGCCTACTAAAAGAACCTCTCCAACCTGCGTTATCCTTCTCCACACCAATAGCTTCAGCGAAATCCACTCCTTAGCTCGATCGGCTGGGATGACGATCGGGGTACCTGTCTAAAGTACTCTGATGCTTAAGTCAGTAAAGGGCCGATCGGTGTATCAATATATCTGCTGTAATAAATGCGAAATTAAGATCCTCACCAACCTACCTTTGGGCCCTATTTATAGCTTTCGACATGGGTCTGTAATTAGGGTTTCTTAATCACGGCCCAATGACCTTCTAATGAAGATTACTGACTCGTTTAACGTTAATTAATCTGACTTAGGTTATTTAACCGTGCGACCGATGGCCGCTTGGCTGGGTTAATGACATTCTGTTTTTAACAAGCTAACAATCTGTGTTTTACCGATCAGTCGACAGGTGCGTTAGAAGGTCCATCGTTGCTGTTTCACCGATGAACCGATGAGTCCTTGAGGTTAGAAGGTCCATCGTTGTTGTTTTACCGATGGACCGATGGGTCCTTGAGGTTAGAAGGTCCATCGCTGTTGTTTCACCGATGAACCGATGGGCCCTTGAGGTTAGAAGGTCCATCTCTGCTGTTTTACCGATGAACCGATGGGCCCTCGAGGTTAGAAGGTCCATCGCTGCAGTTTTACCGATGAACCGATGGGCCCTCGAGGTTAGAAGGTCCGTCGCTGCTGTTTTACCGATGAACCCTAAACCCTTGAGGTTAGAAGGTCCATCACTGCTGTTTTACCGATGTACCGATTGGTCCTTGTTTACCAGACCGTTTGGCCGACAGATCTTATCGTTACTTTTCGGAGTTTATAAAATCTGGTTCGATTGGCCGATTGACCGATTGGACATATAGTCCAGTTTACATCATAAAAAGGGTTTGTTGTATTCACCGTCATAAAACAAGAGCCAAGCTGGTTTTAGTTTCTTGTTTATAGACTCGGTCTCAATTCAAACATCCTTAATTGATTTTCCACATCAATGGCGAATAATTATAAGGCTTTATTGAATGTAGTGATTGTAATTGGCATGGTTTTAGCTGGTTTTGTGGTTGCAATGTACTATTTCATGACCAACATTTTGTACAACCCCAAATATAGTATCACAGCCTACCAAAAGGCATTGGCAAAAGCTGCGAGCATGGAAAAGAGATCTTCAGTGTCACATCAAATTCAACCCCACAATTACGAGAAGAAGAAGAAGCAGCATTACTATGATGTAACTCAAGGTCGTGAAGATGGCACTTGTCCGTGTTTTAGAAAACGGTCTGTAACATTGTATTTTCCAGGGTCTTCACGACCACAATACAACCACCTTCATCAACAATTTTTCATGACATCAAGAATCACGGGGAAACAACAACCAATACCTCATTTTACAACCTTAAAACTTGCACCTGGGAAGCTTTGATTAGTTTATTCTATATTTTTATTTCAAAGATATGCAAGATTGTTGGGAATTGAGATTTTTCAGCTGCGATTTAATGCTTCTGTAAGTTTAGTTACATATTTTGTTTGTAAGTTTAGTTAAATTTTGTTTGTGTTAAAAGAAAGGCTATAGTTGTAGGTGTTGTTCTTTACTTTTAGTTTAGCCATAATTTGTTGTTTGTTGGTCGGGAGTTTTATAATTTTTCTATTGAAGCTCTTGTTGTAAAATTACAAACTGTGTAGAATATGAGTGCAAAATTAATATATTAAAACTGTTAGAAATATTTTAATATTATTTAAAAAATAAATAATTAAAATAAAAATTCTACTGTTACTGAAGTTTTTATAGACTTTTAATTTATGGGTTAATGGTTTTTATGACTAACAGCTATATTCTTATCACTATTTACTTCTTTGTGTTCCTTTTCTACCTATAAATACCACCTAGGTGCATGGGGAAAGATAGAACAACACAAACAATAAACACTAGAGTTCTCTAAAAAGTGTTCTTCTTTTCTATATTATCTTTAAGAAGACAGTGGTGTTCATAAGGTTCGGAGATCTTTCGCTGCACTCGATCGATATGATGAGTTGTTGTATCTTGGGAGAGAAACGCATATAATAAGAAACACATATGATTGTGTATTTATATATTTGTTTAGCCCTGTGCAGTAGGGACGTTTTCTCTCTAAGGATAACGCTATGCGTGCCTCAACCCAGAATATTTCTACTTCTTACCTTTTATCTATTATTTATTATTGTTAAAATAATTGTTGATCTTTGATTAATATTGATTGTTTTATATATTGTCTTAGTATTATTATTGATTTAATAATTATTATTATATCATTTTATATTTTTTATTATTATTAGTATTATTTGAGTAATCATTTTTTCTAACATTCTTTGAGAGAAAACCTTTATTGTTATTTCTATTTTTGATTACTCATTTAAAAATAATATATAGCTGAAGACTGAAAACACGTTTTATGAACTAATGTGTTTATTATGGTTATAATTAAATCATCCTCAACTAAGCCTAAAAGTTTATGTGTATAGTTGTTCTACTCCTATTGGTAACAATAAATGAAATTATGGATAAATGATATTCCTGCTCATTGAATAATTTGTTGTGATGTCTATAGCTAATGTTTATGTTGTTATATTAATTTATGCTTTAATATTGTCTATTCTTACCATTGATAAAGATGTTCTATATCATGTATATATTTTAAGTGTTTGTATGAAAATAATTATAAAATAATTTGTGTTACTAAAACTACTATTGTGTTATGGAAAACACTTGAACTAAACTTTGCATTTGCAAAGAGAAAAAAAAAAGTAGCTTGATATTTATATGAAAAAAAAAAAGTGACTGATAATGAATATAATCTTTATCAAATTTATGAATTCAAAATTATTGTTTATGACATGAAATTAAAATGAATTGTTTTAATTGATATCATGTTTAAGATCATGTAAATGCTGATAAAAGAAGAAATCTTCATATCAAAAATTGAAGGGATAGTCAAGTAAAAAATAAACTTGTCTTCTAGATTTCTTTAAAGAGTTTTTCATGTTTCTGAATTTAGAAACTTTCTTGTGCTCAACAAGGTTATGAAGTGGTTTCCAAGTGCAATAAGATTATTATTTCTAGACATGTGTTTTGGTTGGTAAATGATATATTTGTGATGATTTGTTTGAATTAAGTACATTTATAATAAAATATTTAGTAGTTATTCTTTGATTATCACATATGTTGAAAGTATTGATATATCACATGCTATTATTATAATTGTTGAGAAGTTCGGTTAGAGACCATTCAAATTATAAAATTTTGACGTGCAAAATTAATTAATTAGAGAAAGAAAAAAAATGATTTTGTTTGATATGGTAAATGTTATGCTTCAAGTTCTAGCTTACCTAACATCATATAAGGTGAAACTTTATATTCAGCTTACCATATTTTGAACACAAAAGATTATGATAAAACTTGTTATGAGTTATGAAAGAAAAAAGAACCACATTTAAAATATTTCAAAGCGTGGGGGTGTCTTGTAAAGGTTAATATACCTTTTAATAAAAAAAAATTGGTTATTTATATTTATAAATATCTAGAGATGTTTCCTTCAAATGATAAATTATCTAAATTTGTTTGTGATACCTCGGGAACTATTTTTGCCATCTAGTGTAATATTATTTGTGTTTCTTCTAGTTATGGCAATATGCCCAATTTCTTGAGATGATTGAAGGTTAATGTAATTTTGGATATTGATTTTTGTGACACAAAATCACCTATTGGCTATGGTTATGTTTTAACCTTGGATGAAGGTGTCCTATCATGGAAATATGTTAAAAAGTTGTTGTTATGTCATGATCTACTGTGCAAGCATAAATTATTCTTTTTTCCAATGCATCCTGACAATCAAATTATTATATTTAAAGTTTTTAGTAAAAATGTCAACGAAATTGAAAAATTGACATATGAGAATGAGAGACAAATATATTAGAAACTTAATTACTCATGATATTATCTCTCTTGACTTTGTCAGGTTAGAACAAAATGTTGCATATCTGCTTATCAAAGGGTTGATGCATCAACAATAAGAATTTAAGTCGTCGAGGGGAATGAGACTCTAGCCCATAAATTAGTTGCAACAATTGACACTCATCTCCACATGAATGGCGATCCCATGGAATGGAGTTTAATGGGTAACAACGAAGTTGTTGTTGACTAAAGTACACCAAATAATTTGATTAAATTTTATATCGCATTCCTATAGTGAGGTGTATTATAAATTGTGGCAATAATTAGGTTGAGGTATGTGCATTATTATGCTTATTTTATAAAATACCTCTTAATAAACCTAATGGTTGAGGTATGTGCATTATTTTATAAAATACCTCTTAATAAACTCAGTGACAATTATTGTAGGGGTGTGAGTCACAAATCACCATTTGAGGGTTTACCTAGTGAGTGTGATAGTGGGGCCGCCATTGTGAGACATGGGCAAGTCTCTAAGTGACACTCATGAAACAAGATACATGCCACAAGGTCGTAACGTGCACCCACTGATTAGAACCTATAATGAACACCGATATTGTATGTGTTATTTACTAAAACCTGGTCATAGGGGATGTAGTTCAAGACAATCAAGTCTCTGCATTTTCTCGGGTGGAAGTTTATAAGCACTAGGTGTAAGGGTCAGACGCGGAAGGTTCCTTACACTGAACTACAATATTTTGTTTAAAAAGATAATATATTTTTTGTTTTATTTTATTTTATTTTTTAAATTATGTGGGGATTGTTAGAAATATTTTAATATAATTTAAAAAATAAATAATAAAAATAAAAATTCTACTGTTACTGAAGTTTTTATAAACCTTTAATTTATGGGTTAATGGTTTTTATGGCTAACGGCTATATTCTTATTACTATTTACTTTTTTGTCTTCTTTTTCTACCTATAAATACCACCTAGGTGCATTGGGAAAGATAGAACAACAGAAACAATAAACATTATAGTTCTCTAAAAAGTGTTCTTCTTTTCTATATTATCTTTAAGACAGTGGTGTGTTCATAAGGTTCGGAGATCTTTCGCTGCACTCGATCAATCTGACGGGGTTGTTGTATCTTGGGAGAGAAACGCATATGATAAGAAACATATATGATTGTGTATTGATATATTTGTTTAGTCCTGTGCAGTAGGGACATTTTCTCTCTAAGGATAACGGTATGCATGTCTCAACCTAGGATATTTCTACTTCTTACATTTTATCTATTATTTATTATTGTTAAAATAATTGTTGATCTCTGATTAATATTCATTGTTTTATATATTGTCTTAGTATTATTATTGATGTAATAATTATTATTATATCATTTTATATTTGTTATTATTATTAGTATTATTTGAGTAATCATTTTCTAACAAAAACTCCATTCATCTTAAAGGGTTTATGAGGAAGAGAAAACGAGAAATAGAGTGTAAAAAACCAGTGAGAAAATCTAGCAAAAACCCTTCAAACGCAAAAATAATTTCCAACTTCAATTATTTACTTTCATCTCCTATATTTTTGGATGTGAAAACTACCATTTGTGAACTACACAAAAAATAAGGAGATATACTAGAGCTTATCTAAGATATAGTGACAGATGGAAACAATTCAACTCCATTATTGGAAGACCTAACAATAGCTCAAATCAAAGTCATAATCATAAAGTGGCCAAAGAAGGCAAAAACACTTGTTAATATACCAAAAAAAAATTGTACTTATCAAGATTTTGATTCTAAAAACTACAAAAGATGCATGCATGTGATAAGATATAGAAGGACATCCAAGAAAAAAAAAAGAACAGGTTTTGAACTTGAAAATTGAGTTTAAAGATATAAACTGAAAAAAATGAATCAGCCAAATATTTTTGAAACACAGTCTATGGTGGTTACAGAAATTAAATTTCTTGGTGAACAATTTATAGTCCAATGAGTTGTAGAGATCATTTTTGTGTATCTTCCAGGTTTGACTAAAAAATTCCTTTGTAGAAGATTTTTTTTTTTCTAAAATATCATTGTAGGATTTGTTAATGCGTTACAAGGTTCTGAATGGATAGTGTCTCAAGAAATGAAAAAAAGAAATATATATATATATATATATATA
>Ga0214544_1010881_pt1 | contig 13033 bp, 5 predicted proteins | sample CNSS3metaG_FD_160074 | JGI IMG/M metagenome (GOLD analysis project Ga0214544, IMG submission 160074) | Root nodule microbial communities from cowpea collected in UCLA plant growth center, Los Angeles, California, USA - CNSS3 | ecosystem: Host-associated > Plants > Roots > Nodule | place: USA...
ATAAATTAGTTATAAATAAAAAAAAAAAAAAAGAACTAGAAAAACTAAGCAGGATTCAAATTGAAGCCCAAAAAACCCAAAAGGAAAAACCAAAGAAAAAGTTTAGGCCACATGGCTCAATACACCTCAAACCCTAACTCATTGAGCAGCCAGCTAAGAGTATCTCCTACTAGAAAATGAAAAGATGGCTTCACTTTTGCCACAGATCCCAAATGGAGGAGTGGGTGGTTGGTGGAAGTAAAAGGGAGGTTGCAATGGCAGTCTGCTGATGGTGTATCTAGTGGAACACCTTATGCAACCAGCCACCAAAGCGCATGGTCACCATCATTTAGCTGTGAAAAGTCATTTGCACATTCCTTGACGACAAAACCACACTAGAGCAACGTTTTACGTAGTGTTTTATCTAAATTCACAAGCACACCCCGCAAATTACTGCTAAGGTGGCTTGATTAACTTCATAGTAATTTAGTGTATTTTGAAACATTGAAAATGGGAGTCATTTCTTGTATTTGGAATTTAAAAAAATATGAACTGACTTCATTAGCAAAATTCAATGAATTTTATTCATTCTAATGTATAAACCCTACCAAATAAGTAGGATTGGACAGGATTTGATTTGATTAAATAAATAAACTACTTTAACCTTATTACTTTGCAGCCTACCTCAAGTAAAATAATAAAATAAAACTATACCAATTTGTTTTCAGAGTGAGGAGTTCTTAGCATAATATTTGATTTCAAATCAATTCAAGCCTAGCTCTTTCTTAATAATTTCCAAACAAAGAAATTGATTTCTGAATCAAATTAACTGAAATCAAATCATATCAAATTTTATTTTATTCCAAACACAAACTCAGTTCAAATCTTGTTCACTCAAATTTTTAACACTATCAACAAGCAACAAATTAATATGTTGTGTAGATCTTATGGAGCTTATTTCAGCTTATAAAATGGCTAATTAGCTGATATCTATAATTTTCATGGTAAAGTTTGTCTATAAGTAATTTCCAGTTCATTTCACGAGTTTCAAGGCCAAATTTATGAAAAATACTCAAAATTGAAAATAGATTATTGAATAAATGCCTAACTAAGTTGTCTACTGAAACACACTAGCAAAAATTTGAGAAATAGAAGGTGCCATTGATTATGTTATGTTCAAACTGAGAACTAAAGATTATGCAAACAATGCACCTCCTTCATAAGTTATGACTGCGCAATTAGTTTCCTGATTGGACACGAAGTCCAACTTGTCTCACCCCCTTTTAAGCACACCGTCAGCATCATGCTAAAAAAGAACCACCAAGTCCACATTGCAGTATACATCAAAATGTATATGAAAGTTTTCAATCCCGTAGGGAATTTTGTACCAGCCCATATTCAAGCCATAAGCTCGAGCTTTTAGCTGGGGTCATGCATCAACCTGATTGAATAAATTCACCTAGAACCTAGCAAAAAAAAGACCAATAACTTATAGGGCTATAAGCACACCCTAAACACACTTTGTTCAAAAGGCCCCATCTGAGCTATATTTAGATTGACTGAAGAAAATACCAAACCCATCTTCACCCTTGTGCTCTTATAATTCCATTACTGGTCAAGGTCAGTTTACTCTCCTCCCTACATTAATTTCGCCTCGGGGAGATTTATGTTAATATCTTATATGAAACATTCAGTAGGTCGCAAAACTGGAAACTGGAAAATTCAGAATAAACAAACATTTTTTTTTTCTTTTTCAATTAGGAAAAAACTAAAAACAAAAGTGTAACTCCTCCTCCCCTTCACTTTTAAGAATTAGTTTGACAACCCACTAAATTTGTGGTAAATCACAATTAAAATAAAGCTTTTTCAAGCTAGTTTTCACATAAAGTTCACCCTTCAATTTTCTACGCTCATGTTCAATACAACATCATCACATCCGTCAACTGAAATTTCCATTTTTCACTCACTCCTCTATTTTGTTTGATACCCCTCACCCTCAATCCCAAGTGGCATCATTGTCAGTATATGATTCACAAATGCTAAACTCCAAATTTTCAAAATTCCGTCCACATCCAGCATTTTAGTCATAACTACAGGGTTTTAAAGTCTCCCTAACGATGGTGGCATCAGCTGTAATAGTTTGAGTTAGACATCAAATTGTAAAGAAAATAACATATAGTAACATTTACAAATGATCTCCTAAATAGGGATTGCTTAAAAGAAAAAATAAGAAAAAAAAACTGAAATGAATTTCTCCGTAAACTTAATCATAGAAACTCCCTCATGTAACTTTTACAATTTTTCTATTTAATATGTGCATAAGTTGTTTTTACCCATGGTAAAACTTATTTTACTTTTTTTATTCTTATTATTTTTTTCTTCCAAGTTTCTTTAAAAGATTTTCTCCAAACAGACCAAACTATTTCAACTTTGGAAATATTGATTTCATTTTTTCTTCTAATTTTCCACTTCTAAAAATGGTAATGTAGAAGTTTTTCCTTTGCAAACAGACTCTTCTTACTAAATCTAAAAATGAAATATTAACTCCCACCCCCACCCACCCGACCCGCCCCCAATCCAATCATACCCTAAACTAGAATACCTCAAAACAACACACATAATCAACTTGGATTCAATTTAACTTAACTTTCAAGGGAAAATCAAAATAAAAAGGAAAAAAAAAATAGAAGAACAGTGGTATACCAGAAAGCAGTGTAGCTAGAGAAGCCAAAACCAGTGACCATAAGAGCAATTGAAGCGGCACCAAACGCACATTGCCCAAACCTCAAGAGGAACCCGCTAATCGTTCCGGGCCCACCCCACAGCCGCTTCATCATGCCCTCCTTTTTCTTCTTCTTCAACCAAAAAACCCTAATTTCAGAGCTTTTCCATTGGGGAGATTTTCTTCTGTTTATCACCCTCTCCGCAAGGTGAATTGGGTTTCTGTGAAAGGTTTGGGAGAGAGGAGAATGGGAATCGAAAGAGTGAGTGTTTGGGGAAGATAGCTTTAGAGTAGTGGCAATGGATGGGAATCGACGGTAAAGTTAATGCTTGCTTACTGTTATCCAGAATCTTTTTGCTTTATCCCACTTTTTTTAACTTTATGTAAAACTAACTATGGGATAAAATATTGAAATGAGATTTGTTTTATTATAAAATTATTGGAGGATTATACAACAATGTTTCTCATATTAATTTTAAGCGAAAATTTAGGAAACACCATGTGGAAAAAGTAAAAAGGAGATTGTATTTCATAGCAAAATACATATAATATCGAATAGAATTACAAAACTGATAAGGTAAAAAGAAAAACTTTATCTCGTATATTTATCCTACTTTATTATCCCAATATAACTCCTATATTTAATATCACAATATAACCCAACCCCATAGATCTTCGATATGATTTTCAAGTATAGAAGTTCAAATTTTCTTTAGATCATTATTCAAAATTCGATTTTAGTACTTGATCTCACTACTATATTATGTTTTTTTTGCTTTGACAAGTAACTATGCTTCTATTGTGTAATAATCGGTAGTTGATCTCCTATATACGTTGATCCATCATAGTCTATATTTGTATATACTTAAAAACTTACACTCTTATTTCATTTAAATAAAATTCCTCTTTTTAGAATTCTTTTTAAATATTGAACAATTCTAAGAGCAACGTGTAAACTAGACTTATGTGGTTCTATATAAATTGGCTTTCTAAACTCACAACAAAAGCAACATATAATCGAATGTGAGATAAGTAAATAAGATTGTCAACAAGTCTTTGATACATTTCTTTGTCTACTTTAATATCCTATTCTACACTTCCAAACTTTATATTTGGATCAATTGGAGTCCTAATTAGTTTGTAGGTTGTCTTCTTGTTTCTTCAAGCAAGACAATAACGTACTTCTGTTGAAATATGAAAATTCCTTTATGGAATGAACCATCTCAATTTGCAAAAATATATTTTTAAGTCTTCCTAATGTCTTAATCTCAAATTTCATGACAAGACATTGACTTAACATTTGTTGCTCCCTTGTCATCCTGATAAGTTGTCCGTGGAGCTATCAAATAGATGTCACTCTTCTAATACATTGTTGCACAAAGAGTGAATAAAAATAGAAAGCACTAAGTTAACCCAAGTCATCTTCTAGTGAATTTGCAAGAACTTCACTTAGAACAACACTTATAAAAGTCTACAAATATAGATTATATATATATATATATATATATGTATATATATGTATGTATGTATATATGTATGTATATATATATATATATGTATGTATATATATATATATATATATATATATATGTGTATATATATATATATATATATATATATATATATATATATATATATATATATATATATATATATATATATATATATATATATATATATATATATATATATATATATGTGTATGTATATATGTATGTATGTATATATATACATATATACATACATATATATATATATACACACACACATATATATATATATATATATATATATATATACATATATATATATATACATACACATATACATACATATATATATACATATATATATATATGTGTATGTATATATGTATATATATACATACATACATATATACATACACATATATATATATATATATAAAAGTAAGTAAAAAGGGATTTAAAACAGTAAAAGAAATAAAGATATAAAAACAAATAAAAATAAAAGGACAAGTTGATCCTTCGACTCTTCCATATTTGAATTCTTCATTGGTTGTCAAATGATTATCTTTCTTTTGATTTATAAACAGAGACATCAAATTAACTAAATAAGCTTCAATTAACTTGTTAAGACTCTCCTTCATTCCAAGTGTATATGATTGAACTTCTTGTTATACTTTACCCATTCCAAGCATCTAAGACTGAAGAAATATCCATTATTCTATTTTTTTTCATTAAACAAATTGGTATACAAGTTTGAATTAATCAAACAAGCGTAAATTAATTCATCTAGTTTCTCGGTTGTTCCATGCGTGTATAACCTATTAACATTTTTCTTGTTCCAATCATATACAAACTAAGTGCTTTATTACTCTACACATGTTCCAAGTGTATACATGTGAAGATTTACTTTTTCACTTACACAAAAGATTATCAAAATTAAGAAAAATGACAAGAATCCTAATTAAAATTTACGACTAAATTATCAACACACGTTCTAAGAAAATCCTTTAAGAAATAATTAGAATTCAAGAAAAATATATGAAAATAGACTCCAAAAAATAAATTAAAATAATTATTTAATTGCACCTAACCTCATAATTCATTATGAAATTACAAAAGAATCAACCAACAAGAATTAATATTCTATGTGGAAGACCACCCAAAACATGAAGAGAAAAGTGGCAAAGGAAGTGATTGAAGGACGAAGGAGGTAGTGGTTGATGGATGGATGAGGTAGTGATTGATGGATGAGGTGATTCCACTCAAGCTTTATATTTATTGAAGTTCATAATGAGCCTCGATTGCTATTGAAGATCCATAATGTCCATTTCAATTGTTGAATTTTGCTTAGAGATTTTATGCATATTTTGTGCAGAGATTTAAAGGCTTGGAGATCAAGATTATAAAATTATATTATCTCCAAGATTTTCCTAAGATTCTCTTCTTATCTTTAATATTTTCTTCAAGATTGTCTCTAAGATTATAATGTCCCTTAAATCTTATGCAGAATAAAACCTTAATCAATAGTTATTTAGAAAGCCCAACTTAGTAAATGATCCAATCAACACCAACATTTAGGTATACAAAGCACAATTAGAATGCTCAAGAACATGTATGTGCTTTATTAAATCATCAAAAGCCAATTTTTTGGTGAATGTTTTAATTTAAAAATCATTTTTATCCCATTTGGTCAAATCACATTTAAAACATATTTAAAAAAAATATTATTCAATGAAGCAAAAACTAAATGAGTTATGAGTGTATTCATCACATCCCTAATTACTATAATATCATAAATATACATCAACAATATTGTTAAGTCACCTTCTTAAAACAAAATGTTTAATGAATAGAATGTGATCCCATTGACTTTGTTTGTAACTTAGACTTGTCATAACTTTGGTGAATCTATTAAACTATGCTCTTTGGTTTCAACCCATACAAAGTTGTTGACCTCTATTGTTAAATTCCAACAACTACACTAGTTCAATTCTAGTAAACAATTATCGTGTCCACAAGTATTTGTTCAAATTTATCAATAACCTTGAAACTATCTAGATTTGGAATGAAACAATACTTTGGTTGTTTTAAGATGAATCAAAGATAGATGCAAATTTAAGATGAATAAAACTAATAAGAATGAGTGTATTGGGATTGAAATTCACTATTCTTTTCCTATTGCACTATTATTAATTTATTAAATACCAAATCATTACTCAATGTTCTTAGAAGTGCTAAGTTAAATATAACCAATTCCTTGACTTTAGAACCTAAGGAGTTCAAGCTCAGTGCAATTTCTCATCCCTTGATTTTGCATTAAGAACAAGACTTTATACCTAGCTAAAGCAGATAAAACTATTCCTAGCATCTAGTAGTTGTAGATGGTTTGATTGGATCTTAACTTAGACCAATTTCCCAAATCAATCTAAGTTGATGAAGTAATATGAGTGATCAATTCATCCAAGCAATTAACATGGATAAAATCATTAACATTTGAATAAAGCATTTAAATAAATAGAAATTGGTACCAATACAGAGAATAAAAGGAGCTACATTTAACCCCAATACAAGAGAATTCAATTCAACTGCTCAAGATGAATCTAACAACAAGAACTAGGAGTTGTTGTTCCTCCTAATGTCTTTTACAAAGATATTCAATAAATACAAAGAGAAATGTTCTAAAGAAGTTCTAAAAAGAAGCTAAAACTCTAATTTCAAGAATAGAGCATGACTTTGTTTTTATAGACTTTTAGAGCATGGCTTGAGCTTCGGTCATGGTGATCAACACGTGGGATTTTCTCCCATGATGGGTTTTCTTCTAGCTTAGGCTCCTTCTGTGATGGTCAACACTGAAGGTTTCCTCCTTTGAAGGGTTTCATCTATGGTTCAAATTCTAAATATGGTGCACAATGTTTCTTTATTGCGAAGTTTTCCTCATGTGGCTTCAACACCAACATCAGTACTCAATTATTGATGGCAAACCCCTAGCCAAGGACCAACCACTAGAGGAACGACTAGAAGGATCCCAGAAGATTGGGCTTCACCTAAGTTGAGTAGACCCAAGTTGATGTTCATTTGGGCTAAGGAAGATGTGAAGACCTAGCATAGGATTCTTTTTAAAATATTATAATAGTAATATTTTAGGCTTTGTATTATGGCATAAGATTTTATTTGGGTGTATTTGGACCACATTTTAGGCTTGGTTGTAGATTAGTTTAGACCTGGAAAGAGATGGGTCTAGCTTTGGACCAAAGAGTGAAGCATATAAAGTTAGGGTTAAAAGTGGCACATTCTTGGCGAGCAAGTCTCCTACTTGAGCACACCATGCAAGGAGAGTATGATTGCTTAGGTGACAAGTCACACCTGATACATGCTTCATTTGGCTCTAAAATTCAAACTATGGAATTCAAATTTTGGCTCTCCTTTTTGGAGACTAGTCTAGGGTTTCTTGGCATATAAATAAAGGAACTCCACCATTGCTTTCTTCACCTGAGACCACCAAAACATTTTCTTCAAGTCTTGATACATCTTTGTAGAACTCGGATGAATACTTAAGTTACTCTTATGAGCTTCCTCCATTATCAGCTTTCTCAACTCTTCTTTTGTAGGTATGCAAATTGTATCTCTAAACTTGATGATTCATTTGAATCCTTGTGGAATTAATATTCTTTTCCTTCAACTTTTGCTATCAACTTTTCTTGCAAAAAATTGATCTCTTTCTTAAGCTCTCTTTATTTCTTCTAAGAATTCACTTGATATTTTTAACATTCCTAAGCATATGCTATTGGGTCTAAGCTTTACAACTAAGTTCAAGTCTTTGAATGATTCCATCAAATCCAATTATTTCACCATCATCGTAGATGCATGTATAGGTTTTTGACTCAAAGCATCGACAACAACATTTGCTTTCCTAAGGTGATATTGCAGCTTAAAATTGTAATTCTTAAGAAATTCCATCCATCTATGTTATCTCATGTTTAGTTCTTTCTGATCAAAGAGGTACTTCAAACTTTTATGGTCACTGAAAACTTCAAACCTTGCTTCATACAAGTAATGTCTCCATATTTTCAATGCAAACACCACGACAACAAATTCCAAATTATGTGTAGGATAATTAAGCTCGTGTTGCTTGAGTTATCGTGAAGCATAAGCTACAACTTTTCTTTTTTGCATCAACATACATCCTAATCCTTGTCCGCATGCATCACAATATGCCTCGAAATTTTTTGTAGGGTCAGGAAGGACTAAACTCACATGCTTCATTCCATTCGAAGGTTATCCCTTACGTATCAACTTAGTCAAAGGCAATGCTAATTTAGAAAATCCTTCAATGAATTTTCTATAGTAGCCTGCCAATCCTAAGAAACTACATATTTTTGTGATATTTTTTGGTTGTTCCCAAAGCAATAGTGCTTGAACCTTTGAGGGGTCAACTGCAATGCCATTTTGTGATATCACATGTCCCAAAAATTGAACTTCTTTCAACCAGAATTCATAATTTGCCCATTTTCCATACAATTGTCTCTCTCTGAGAATTTGTAACATAATTCTCAAATGTCTCTCATGTTCTTCATGATTTTTGGAATAAATTAAAATGTCGTTAATGAAAACAACCACACATTTACCCAAAAATTCATGAAAAATATGGTTCATATAATCCATGAAAATGGCAGGAGCATTGGTCACACCAAAAGACATTTCCAAGTACTCATAACGACCGTATCTTGTCCTAAATGTTGTCTTTTGAATATCTTCCACCTTGACTTGAATCTGATGATAACTTGATTTTAAGTCAATTTTGGAATATACCACAACTCGTCTCAATTGATCCATCAAATCATCAATCCTTGGTAGAGGGTATATATATTCTTAATGGTGATTTTGTTAAGCTGACGATAATCCACACATAATCTCATAGTGCCATCCTTTTTCTTGACTAACAATACTAGCGCACCCCAACGAGAAAAATTAGGTTTGATGAATTGTTTGTCCAACAATTCTTCTATTTGTTTTTTCAACTCTGTTAACTCTAGAGGTGACATCCTGTAAGGGGCTACAGACACAAGTCTAGGTCCTGGTACCAAGTCTATAATGAATTCTATTTCTCTTTGTGGAGGTAACCCGGGAACATCCTCAGAGAAAACATCAAGATACTCACAAACAACATGAAACTTATTAATGTTTGGAATTTCCTTGACTTTTAAAGAAGTTAAGATCATGTATACGTGAGATCCTTTTGGGATGTCATTGTGATTGGTAGTACCCTCTTTTAAATCTTTTGAGTCAAAAACTTCACCTTTGTGTGATTCAAAAATTAAAGTCTTATTGTGACAATTTAGGAGAATATGATTGGAAGATAACCAGTCCATTCCAAAAACAATATCAAAATGAGACAAGGGTAGACATATAAGATTTACAGAAAAATTTCTATTGCCTATACAAATATGAAAATTTGTGCATGCAAGTGAAGTGGTGACTAGAACATTGGTAGGAGTAGACATAGTTAAATCATATGGAAATAAAGAGATATGTAACTTTAGATGTTTGACACATTCATGTGATATGAAAGAACGAGTAGCACCTGAATCATATAGTACAATAACGAGGTGACCATTTATGATGCATTTACCTTGGATTAGATCTTCATATTGAAAATAGCTTCAGTACCATTCATCGTGAAGACTCTTCGAGTTGTTTTTGGTCTTCCAAGTTAATTCTTTCCTCCATTGTTGCTTGCCCCATTTCCTTTCTCCTTAATTAACTCTTTGCATTCATTACGATAATGACCCACCTTCCCACATTTGAAGCAAGTTATAGTCTTGGTGGTGTAGTTTCTTGACAAATGAGGTCCTCCACAGTTGAAACATTTGAAAAGGTTGGTTATGCCTGAAGTATTGGCAGGAGATAAATGTTTTTGTCCTGAAGAATTCCAAGAAGCATGAGATGGACGTTGGTAGGGTTTCTTATTATTGAAATCATTTCTTTTGTGCCTCAGAGGCCCTCATTGCCTCCATTGAGTTTGCCTTGCTATAGTATCATCCTCATAAATCCTACAATGGTTTACAAGAGTAGCAAAGGAAGAAATCTCTAAATAAGTAACTGCTTGTTTAATATCAGGTCTCAGTCCACTTTCAAACTTGGAACAACGGGAATGCTCATTAACTCTATCATGAAAGTAAGAACAAAATTTTGACAACTCATCAAACTTTGTTGCATATTCTCATATAGACATGGTTCCTTGATGAAGATTAAGGAATTCAACTTCCTTCATCCTTTGAAGATCCTCTGGAAAATATTTTCCAAAAGCTTTTGTGTGAAGACTTCCCAAGTAATTTGTCTCCTTTCATCCTCTAATTGTTGTTTTGTAAATCTCTATCTAGTTTTTCAACTTCTTCAACGAGCATATATGTAGCAAATGTGACTTTATTTGCATCAGCACACGTTATTGTGATGAAAATTTTCTCAATTTCTGCTATCCATGATTGAGCACCCTCAGGATTAAATCCTCCTCTAAATTTTTGTGGATTGTTCCTTTGAATGGTTTTTAATCCTTGATTTTCCATGGGTTCAACATTTTGTTTTCAGCTCATATTTTCCAAGACAATTGTCATTCTAACCAATAATTCATTAGTAATGTTTGGTCCCTTATCCATCTTTTCCTGAAAGAATGAACAATTTCCTTAGTTTTCTTTAGAATTTTTTTTTAACTATTGCTAAAACTTATCCCTACTACAAGTAGCAATTATTGTTACCACTTACTTTTATTAGTCTAGTTATCTTGCATTTCTCTTTTCTAAGAAAAATGTTAAATAAACAACTTGCACCTCTACTTATTAGTAGGGACTACAAACATGAAAAACATCATACCCAAGGTCTTGACAGAAGGAACTGCTCTAATACCACTAAATGTGACATCCCAACTACTATATTAAATAATTATTATTTGATAAAAAGATGAAATTAATTTTTTTTGTATAATAAGATTTTCCTTGAGAGTACACTAACAATAACATAACTTCATATCCATATATATATATATATATATATATATATATATATATATATATATATATATATCAATAGTTTACATCTCTGTAATTGTTCATGAAATATTACAAAAATATGTATTTGTATAATATTAAGAGTTCTACATCAAAATAGAAGATTATCTACATTTTTAATATCTCCTCAAGATATTAATATAAATTATCCATGAGTCAATCTTTAAAAGATCTGCCAATAATATCTCAAACAACTCTCACTGAGTAGGTTCCCCTACTACTCATGCAATAAGTACATATGAAAGAAAAATATGGAAGGAGTGAGGTCTTTATAAGCCTTAAATATCAATCTTAATAAACTCAACAAACAATACAGATACTAGGGGCGTAGAATTAGACCTACAATAGAAAAACTTGATCTTGTTTTACCAGACATATGGATCCATATTCCATTTCTGATGATCCATTATGAACATCAAAATTTACTGTGGGAAGTGATTAGGTAGTTGAGTATTTCTCATAAAAACATCGGTACAATCATAATTATTTATTTCTTAAGAATATTAGCCATTTTAGGCCTATAAAAGAGATATATACTCACTACCTAACCTTGGTGATGTCGAGCAGGTATCAGATAGTCCCAAGTTTGGCCTATGAATATCCTAGCTTAGGGCATTATTCTAAACAATTCAAATACTCACCTACTTGGTAAAACTTCCTTAGACCCCACCATGGTCCCTGCCTTCCATCCCGTAGTGTACAAAACTGTGACTTACCAAATACAAACACTCTAACACTGGTTTGATCTCGACTTATAAAAATCAGACTTAACTCTTTTTTAACTGACATACTCTTGGACATTTTCAAATGTCATAAAATATAATGACTACCAAATTATGTCATTGTCTAAACTATACACAAAGAATATAAAATAACAATAAAATGTACATGTAATTTTCTTTTATCCAAGCTCACTGAATAAAATAATATCTGCTTTTACTTTATTTTTATTTTATTTTTAATTATAAAATAATGATAAAATAAGAATCAAAGCAAGAACTTTAAATAAATAATTAGATAAAGATTATAATGTTATAAATAAATATAATAACAAAAATACAAATTAAACAGGACCAATGCGTAACTGGAGATATATTAAATGAAATAAATAAACAAAACCAGTGCGTAACTGGAGAAACGAAATAAACAAAAAGGATAAGTTCATAACTGAAGATAAATTAAATAAAATAAATAAACATGACAAGTGCAAAATTAGAGATAAATTAAATAAAATGAATAAATAGGACTAGTACATAACTAAAGATAAATTAAATAAAATAAATAAAATAGACTAATACATAACTAGAGATAAATTAAATAAAATAAAGCAATAAGATTAGTGTATAACTAAAGATAAATAAAATAAATAAATAAATAGGACTCGTGCATAACCAGAGATAAATAAAATAAAATAAATAAATAGGATCCGTACATAATTGGAGATTAAATAAAATAAATAAACAAGACCAGTGCATAACTCGAGATTAAATAAATTAAATTAAATAAAAGAACATATCAATGCATAACTAGAGATAAATTAATAAATATAAGAGGATAATAAATGAAAATAAGTTAAATGGAAGTAAATAAAATAATATATGATTTAAAATAAATAAAAAATTAATATAACACCCATGAGTTTATCAAGAATAATATAAAAAGAGCTTAACATCACTTCCCCTCACTTTTCCTTTTCTTTCTCCCTCCTTCTCTTTTCTTTTTCTCTCTTCTTTCTTTCACGTAACTTATTTCCTCACTTGATTTCATCTCCATATATATATATA
>Ga0214544_1010892_pt1 | contig 13023 bp, 10 predicted proteins | sample CNSS3metaG_FD_160074 | JGI IMG/M metagenome (GOLD analysis project Ga0214544, IMG submission 160074) | Root nodule microbial communities from cowpea collected in UCLA plant growth center, Los Angeles, California, USA - CNSS3 | ecosystem: Host-associated > Plants > Roots > Nodule | place: USA...
TTACACGATAGCTTTAAACATAATAACATGTAGTCTTCATATTGTCTTCCAGATGGCTTTCAGGCTTCTTTTATCATCATCAAAATCTTGCTTCAGCATTTAGACTTGTATTGCTTTTGCCAACAATTTCCATCTCCAATTTTAAGAATCTAATTAGCAAATTCTTTTATATCTTTTGCACTTTCATTTGAAGCAGCAGTCCTTAACCTCATGTTTTGTGATAGCTTAAGAACTGTGCAATATTGCCACAAATCAGAATAGTTAATTGATGAGTTCATAATATCATACCTTGATCCCTTTCTTACTACTGGCAAGATTTGTCTAAAATCACCGCCCAAGACCACCACCTTTCCACCAAATGGTTTGTCAGCATTATGTTGATTCATAGCTCTCATAATGTCTCTCAATGTTCTATCAAAAGCTTGAAAGCATAGCTTATTCATCATAGGAGCTTCATCCCATATTATAAGTTTTGCTTCCATCAATAGTTTAGCACGAAGACTTCCTTGATTGATGTTACATGTTGATTCATCATTGATTGCTAATGGTATGCAAAAAGTAGAATGAGCAGTTTTACCTCCAGGAAGCAATAAAGATGCAATGCCACTTGAAGCTACATTAAGGGCAATCATTCCCTTTGCTCTAATAGCAGCTGACAAAAGTTTCCAGAGATATGTTTTTCCAGTACCACCATAACCATATAAGAAAAAGAAATTCCCTACCTCTGAGTTCACTGCTGTCATAATTCTGTTATAAACATGTAGTTGCTCATTAGTGACAGACTGCAATAGAGATTGATGTAGCTTCTCCATTTGTTCTTTATCATAATTCATTTCATCAACAATGAACCTGTTCTGAAATTTGAATGAATTTGAAAGATCAGGTTGAGGAAGGCAACTATAATCTGATAAAGCTCGCCCATTTGAATTTAGAAGTTCTTGTACTTCTAGTAAGCAAAGATTGTGTAAATCATGCTCTTCAATTTGAAAATCTACAAAATAGAATATGTAATTAATACCTAATTATGGAAAAAACAGTGTAGAATAATTCAATTTAGTACCTGGTATGTTCAAGTCTTTTCTTTTTTGATATAGGATACCATCTGCAAGTAAAGTCCAAGTTGCATCCCAAACAACATTTGGCTTAGACATTGTATTCATGATTAACAAAGCAACAAATAACCTTCTAAGTTGATTTCCAGATGCAAGATGGCTAGCCTCTTTAATGGCATCAATGAATTCTTTGTCATCTGCCAATAATCCTAATTCTTGGCAAGCCTCTTGGTATGTGGAGAATGTTTTACCATTAATTGTCTTTATACTATCATGATCAATACAACCTTTTTGTTTTGTTAGTAAGATTCTCATGTAGTAGCATTCACCTGATCCTGGAGGAACATATGTTAGTCGACCAATACTATAACCTTGCTTTCTTGGTTTCCATTGTTTTTGTTGAGACATCCAAACAAACTTTGTTGGAAATTCAGCATAGGTCAAGTTTCTACCTTCCTCAAATTTTTTGTTAGCTTCAAACCAAGCTAGGAACATGGTGTTCATATTCTCATTCCTATGCAATACATCATCAATTCGATCATCATCTTTAAACAAAACTGGTTGTTGATCTTGTAAGTGAAAAGTTAATCGTTGAACAGCTGGCCACCGATGATGGATATCAAAACCAAAAATTCGCCAAACTGCTTCACATGCAGATAAATATCTACAATCATAGTATCTTTTTATCTCATCAACAATACGCATCTCTGTAGATTCATTCTCCTTGTCTGTAATTTTAATTGTTGCTCTATCAGGACCTTTGTTTACATATTTGAACAAATACTTGATTGAGTTGGATTTGTTGCAATATTCTGTATTAACATGAGCTTGATAACGCATTAACAAAAGAGGACTATACGGCACCACATTTGCATTACCTAATTTATGTCCATTTTTCAACACAAATAAACCATCATCTCTACGTCTATATACAGGATATCCATCTTCATCAATTGTAGTTGAATGTCTAAATTTTTTAGGAAAAAATTTAGAACACCGACCTTCTTTCATACATGGCGAGTTGAATCTAGCAGCTCCGCAAGGACCATGTATCATATATGTTTGAACAGCCTTTGAAAGTTTAGGATAGAGATCTGGATGAGGAAGTTCAGCAGAGATAACTTGATCTATATGCTTTGCATTTTCTAACTTGTTAGAGTCACTCAACCATAGTAATATATGAGCATGTGGCAGACCTCTCTTCTGAAATTCAACTGTATACATACCTAAATTTGTAAAATAATTATTAGAGAAAACAATAGGCAGTAAGAAAAATAAATTAAGAAAATTAAAATTGTATACCTGCATTGACTTTGCCAAAGAAATTATTCTTCTTGAAATCGGTCATCATTTGGTCTAATTTCATTTTAAAAACTCTGCAAACTATGTCTGGCCTATCTGAAGCAGTTAATCCTCTTGATTTGACAAAATCAACAATTTCAGGCCAATTTACATTACATGTGATTGTTATAAACAAATCTGGATAGCCATACCTCTTACAAATTGCCATAGCATCTTGGCAATTATTGAACATGTATCTCATACCACCTGTAAATGAAGCTGGAAGAACAATACGCTTACCAATGGAAGAAGGATCAGTTTCACCTTTGTTAACAGCTTCTTGTAACCCATTCAGAATATCTGAACGAATGAGTTTTTGATTATTTCGTATAAAAGACAACCTTTGGGCTTCAATCATGGTGTATGTATCCACTAAAAACTGTTGAAACAATCTACGTGAATTTACAACATTACCAAATTCAACCTTTCTATCTTGTATTCTGAAAGCAATGAATTCTCGTAAAGAAATGTGAATTCTCTTTCTACTTTGTCCATATTTTTGACAATCTCTAATTGGAATATCCTCTTGATAACCATCCTCTCCATATGGGAAAATCAAAGGATATTGAAGAGGAATGAAACATGTGTGTGTTTCATGTAGTCTTGTTAACTGACCAGAAACTTTCTTGACAATGATGTCCCTTCCTACATCTAAGGTGCTCAAATCACCAACAATCAATGCTGCCACTTCATCTACTACTGGTGTATTGTATACTCTAGGATCCTTAAAGCGATGTCTAAATAACCTCAATCCAAAATCTGATTGTTCATCATCATGTATAAAATCTCTTACTCTTCTGAATGTTTGAGCAAGTACATTGTGTTTGTCAATCATTTTCTTCAACTCTTCGATCAATGATTTATCAAATATGGATTGCTGACTATTAGACTTGTAAAATTAAAAATTAGACAATTATATGCGCAATGATTGCTAAAACATAAATAAACTATGTACACATACCCAAAGTGACTAACTCTGTTGGTTGTTTCATTTTCTGTGTCATAAATATATAGTTGTGCAAATTTTGGATTTGATCCTTTTTCAGGCAATAAACTTCCAATGCGATGGTAATTTTGACCACTAAGAATAAATTGAGGAGGACCTAATCCATCGTTGATCGAGGAATGGATCTTAGCACCAATGGATGTAAATGAGAACATGTTGTTGTAACTTCTTATGTAATGTAAGAAATGTTGGCTTGTACTGTCTTCACCTTTTAACAACTTTTGAAGCAATTGTGGAGGCTTCTTCAACAATGGAAGTTGTACTTTTCCCTTTTGACAACAAAGAGAGAAATCAACTTGTTTTAATCTTTTGCATTTATCATATCTTTCTTCGTACCACAATTGAGCTTGACAATAGGGACACTCAAGTGAACACTCCCCAATATCAACATTTCCTAAGTACATAAAAAACATATATGTCATTACTTAAATAACATTTATACTTAAATATAAAAACACTAAAAAGTATTGTTTCACCTTGAATTTCAGCTTTTGAATACAAATCAGATACGAAATGTGCAATTATGTTATATGAAAGAAAAGGAAAAACCAATTTTACATAAAGAAACAGTAAGTATTTATTATTTAAAATCAACCATTATTGATTACCATCATTTTCATCTTCTTCAAAATTATTGTCAAAATCCAATATCTTCGAAATAGATGTAATAGCCTGCTCCCGAGAAGGCTGACAGAATTGTACACCTTGAACATAGATTAAAATGAATATTAGCATCTTGAATTTGTAACAATTAAAGAAATTAAAGTAATGAAATGAATTTTGTTTATATTAGAAATTACCATGACTTTGGTTTTGTTGAACATAAAAAGGATTAACAACTTCAGAAAAAGCAGAACAATTTAGTGAAGCATGACTGGAGCTACTACCCACAATTTCTTTAGGTAACAGTTCTTGTGTATTAAACAGATTTGTTTTGCTTCTTCCAATATAACAATCAAATTGAACAATACCTGCAAGTACATCCATAAATTAATGAACTGAATTCTAAATTTATAAAAACAATAAATATTATTGATATATATGATTTTGTAATTCTGTTTTCTTAATTTAATTTATCAATAAAATATAATTATACATTTCAATAACTAAAATAACTTAAATTTGACTTTGAAAAACTAAAATAAAAAAAGACTAAAATATATTAAAGCACTGTGTTTGTACTTTTTCTATTAAGAGAAAAGCATTAAAAAAATTGATATATTTTTTATTTGTACCTGTGCTGTTACTGTTGTTGTTTTGCAAAATAGGAGCATTGGTAGATCCAATGGAGGTAGAACCATGAAATTCTAATAAGAGAGGTAGTAATAGTAAAATTTAGTATGAAAGGAATTGAAATCAAGATAAGATAATAATAGATATATAAAGAATTAGTAATTAAGCATTTTTATCACCAATGGTATTACTTTTTTCTGCCAACTTCTGATTTATAATAAGTTTCCTTCTTCTTCGTGCAGCTTTCCCATTATTTTGGTCAAGTTCTGCAAAATGCAGTTAAACAAATGATTATGAAATGCATTTAAAGATGAAACAAATTGATTATAAAATGATGTCATCTAATATCCATCTGTGTTAATTGTATAATATGCATTAAAGATGAATAATGAGACTAGTAAGTCTGTAGTGCTAGCATTTGTACTGAATTTGAATGAAAATTAAATTAAATAACAAACTTACCACAATATGTCAACTCGTAAAGTGGCTTTCTATTTGTAGATTGAATTCTTTTATTCTGCAGTGTGTATCTTCATTGAGAGATAAGTAGGTTTTGATAGTTGCATCTGGGGTAACATTTTCTTTTCATATTGGTAGAATTGTTAAAAAGTCAAAATGAGAAAATAATATATGTAAACTATGCAACACAAATAATAAACATATAGAAAACTATCACACTGAAAGTTTTTACAAAATCCATATTTGTGTTAGTGCATTGAGTAAATTGATTTTGGTGCCTTTTTGATATCAATATTTATGAAGGAAATGAAAAACAGATTGACAATAATGAATGCAGTAATAAATTTGTTGGATGAAATTTATAGTGAATGAAAAAATGATTACCACAATTTCTTAACTGAGAAAGAGGTGTAGTATTTGGAAAAGGAAATGCTTCACTTGGACTGGATTTGTCCTCATTTGTTACTGCAATCAAAAGAACAAAAAAAAAATAACATACATGAAGTAAGATTAGTATTTACATCTTTGTTTTTACGTATGAGTGTAGATTTAATTGAATTGGATGAAAAATGAATGAAATGAGATAGAAAAAATGAAGAAACTTAAAAATGCAATGTGAGAAACATAAATTTATTTAACCTGTGGACTTCATCAAGGTATTGGAAAAATTTTGTGAGACAATGTTCTTCCTTTTTCTTCTTCCATTTGTTGAATCCATTTTGTTGTGATAATGTTCAAAGTGTGCAGAAGTTATGCATTGTATTGTTGTATTATGGTGTTTTACAAATTCAGAACATGTTGGAAATCAAATAAGATTAAGATTTAAAATTAATAATATAAAAGTAATAACAAAACCAATTAAGAATGCACTGTGAAAAAAGTAAAGCAGAAAGCAAGAAAAAAGCTATTAATAGATGTAGGCACATTTTGAGTTTTCCATGCACATTCTTCCTGATTCAGGTACTGTCAGTACAAACTTTTGACAAAAAAGAACAAACATTTCATTGATATGGAAATATAAGAACTGAACATATAACTCAATATTTGGAAAAGCGTACCTTTTCAAAAAGATTTGATCTGCAATATCCAAATTGATGATTTGCAAACAATGCAAAGCCTCATTTCAGAATGTGCATCTGTGCTATATGTCCTTTTTTGGCAAGTACAAAAGTACTATGGTTTGTAATAGCCAACCCTTAAAGCAGACATTTGTTTCTACATTGAGTGTAACATGCAACTACTAAAGAAAGGGCAAAACAAAATAATTTTATTGTTTTGAATTTTAGAAATGAAAATAAATTCTAAGAAATTAAATTTAAATTAAAAAACTTGTAAGAGAGATTAAACTGAAATGGGTTTTAATGTTTTCATGGTTACTATATTATTCGAATAAGCTAAAGATTACTAAAAAAACAATTAAAATAAATTTTGCAACAAATATTAAAATAATTTTTGTAAAGAAATTAATAAATTTTTTTGCAAATTATATTCAGTTAGTATGTCCAAATATTAGTACTGCAAAATATAAAATTGACTTCTTTATTATTACTTCTAACCTTTTTTTAAGAAAATCAATAAAATCTTTTAACATATTTGAATTCTTATCATAATCATTTTCAATTATTTTTATTATCCGAATTGAAAAATTATTTTAGAAAATCATTACTTAAATAAAATTTGTATTAGGAAAATAATTAAAATATAAAACTTGACGATAATTAAATTAGGTAAAATACTTATAGATATGGCTTCTAATTATTAGAAGCAACAAAAAAGGATGCTAAAACTATTACAAAAAAAAAATAAAAGCAAGGTACTTTCAAAGTTCTTCAAAAAACCATACATAATATAAAAAGTAAACTAAAAAAAGTGCAATATTAAAAACTGCATTCTTTGTGGACATAGACTTTGATCTTCTTCTTTTTCATTTCTTTGTCAGCTAGAAACACAAGAATATCTCCTTCTTCCAAACGATTGAATGTGCAGAAGTCCTTCCATCCCTTCCCAATCTTACTTGACTTCTTAGGTGTATTACGGGGTAGAAGCCTACATTGAACAATGAAAGTGTTGTGACGTCCCTGCAATTCCAAACTCCTCAATCTATGTTTACGAACATAATCTGCAAAGTCAGATTGTAGGTCCTGAAAAAAGAACAAAATAAGAGCACAAAAATATATATAAAGAAAATAAAATATAAAACAAAAATATAAAATGAAAAGTTCACCAGATGGCTGGCTTTGCATTGAGATTTTGACAATTTCACTCTAAACAGATGTTTTTTTCGCAACCGAATTAGGTTTGAAAGAAATTTCGCACCAGTCAATATTGTAGACATGTTGGAGAATACAGTGATGTAGAAGGTTGAATTGCCAACATATCTAAATACAATTTGATGGATATGTTGCAATTTATAAAAAATTCTTAGGCTATACCAACCATACGTGAGAACGGGATGATTCACATCCATATTAAAAGTTAATTGATGTTGATTCCCTTCAATATCTTCCAACTGCCAAACCGGTCCTAATTCCTCACCAAAAATAGCAAAAAATATTGGATCAACATGTCTGAACTCCTAATGAGACAAAAAACAGATAGAAAGGTCAAAAAGATGAATAAGACAAATATGAAACTGATGATGAAAGCAAAAATATTTAAATCCAGGAATAAAAACATGCATGGGTGATGTAAACAATAAAATAAGCGACATAGACGAAAAATGTATAAAAACAAAAAACAGAAAAGTAGTGAATTTGAAGGCTTAATGAAGAAAGTTGAGATCTTTAAAAGAAATAAATACTAAGTCAGAGTTCAAGCAAAGCAAAGTAAAAATATAAGTTGTGTTATTTAAGACAAAAAAGGTCGACATACATGAAGAATGCATCAAAAACAGAATATTTAATGGATTTCAACGATTATTGAAGAAAGATGACATTTTGATAACCAAAAAACAGATGAAGTAAGATTTTGAGAAGAAGTAAACAAAATTGCATAGATGATGAAGGAAAATATAGTTTGACATACATGAAGCATGGAAAACAAACAGAAAAAACTGACCTTTGAACGATTATTGCACAAAGTTTGAATTTTTAGAAAGAAAATCGAGAATAAGTAATATTGTGAAAAAAGTGAAAAAAGAAATACATGTTTTTGAACGATTAAGATGGATGAAGAAGCAATGTGGTACGATTTAAACTTAAAAAAAACAGCAAAGCACATACTTTTTAAAGTTTTTGTGAAGTAAACGTACCTGATTATGAACAAAATGATACGTAGTGAACCTTCCTAAAGTTTTTCTGGCACTGACACTCAAAGAGGAATCCATGGAAGCAAGGGGAGTGACCGTTCTTTTTTAGTGATTTTGTAAAAAACATAAAACTTGATAGTAAATAAGGCAAACAGACGGTTATATAGATATGAAAAGACTTGTAATTAAAGTGAAATTAAAGAAGGGTTTTTGAAAATACAATCATATTTAAGAATATTTTTAAATTAATTTTAAGAAAGTAAAAATAACTTTCAAAAAAATTTTAAAGAAATATACATTTTTTTAATAAATAAAAACAAATAAGAAGTTGAAAGAGTAATAGCAGATAAAAATAATATAATAAAATATTAAGAAAAAAGATAACTAATTACTAAAAGAATAAAAGTTAATATTATAAAAATTGTATTTTTATATAACAAAATTAAACGTTTATTTAAAGTTATTTAAAATATAAATTTAAGACACTAAACATAAAAAGAGGTAGACAATTATTTTTAAAATTGTAAGAGTAATCATTTTTTATCTGAAAAGCTAAATAAAATAAGGAAGAAAAATTATGATTAAGAAAATAAAAATCAACTTTCATCCTTTAAATGCAAACTTACGTAGGTTTTTTATTTGTTAATCAATTTGTGAAAGAAGAATTGTGTAAAATATTTGATGAAGGAAGAATGGTTTTGAAGACATGAAATAAGTTTTATATGTTGCGAAAACAATAATGTAGTTGAAAAGTATACATAGATAAAAACTTAATGACTTTGATGTAGCTAGCATCATAATGTAGTTGACATTAAAAATAATATCAACACTTCGACATTATGCTAGCAATATATACTCAATTTTAAAAATAACCATAAACAACAAAAAGTATATAAATTTCTAGAAATATATTTAAAAAAGGTACACAAATAGTGAAAATAAACGATTTTTTATAACCCAAAACACAAGGAAAAACCTCTGATGAACTTAATTAATTTCATGTAGCTAGCATGATTATGGTGTTGACAATGTCAAATTATATCAACACACTTTGATTCAGCTAGAAAATTGTGAATGTAAACATAGAGTACAGAATTAAGAATAAGCATGAAATCTATTCAGAATTGAGCAACATTTGATGTAATTCATAATTAAATTAAAACATAGTTCAAGTAATATTGTTTTCAAAATAACAACATAAGACAAACACAAAATAGTGGTCATGAGTACAAATACATAAAAGCAGCAAATGTTTTTCAAAAAATAACATAACCAAAATAAAAACCCAAATAAAGTCTACTACATTTTGTAGTCTATCACATTTCAATCTTGATATTCTTCCTCAACATCTTCACTGGAATCTTCTTGTTTTCTTGAACCATAGATCGACCTTGTCTTTTAAGTGTTGGGACAGGTGGTTGAGTAGCCAAATCAAGATTTTCCAGATGAGACGATTCTTTGTGGGTTAACTCATTAATTTCAACATCAATTACATCTTTATTTTTCAAGGATTCTTTGGCAGGAACATGGCTTGATACTATATTGTTCAAATGATCACTTAGAGTCTCAACATCATTTGATTCTTCTGTGAATTTGATCAGCAAATCCTAAAAAAAAAATTAAACAAATTAACATATACAAAGCTTTACAAAATAAGTTAAATTGTAATCTTCAACTACCTCTACAATGGAATCAGATGAGATTTGATTTGTTTGCTCATTTACTTTGCTTTCTTCTTCATTTGCAGAGTATAGATCCTAAAAATTGTATCCAATAGAAATAATATTAAAATTAAAGAAAAATATAGGATAAGACGTCAAAAAAAATAAATAAGATCTTACCAAAGACTTAATTTCAACATCAGAAAAGCTTTCAATTACTTTTTCATCCATGCAAACTTTTTTAACTCTGAATGATTGTTCAAATTTGCTATTATAATCATTCTTGCACTCAACTTTGAACAGATAGGTCTTATCAATTAGGACTTCAAACTCTTTAGGCAAGTCTCCAGCAGTAGTGTTCTATTAAAATAATGATTAAAATAAGTGGAAACGAAGTACCTAATATAGAATAGGAAATAATTGATTGTGAATTCATTTGAAAATCAAACAAAACATTTAAGTTAAATGTCAACAATATAAGCAGAAATGATTAGATTAGAAACTTAACCTTGTCTTATAAGTCAAGAATGTCAGAGCATGATTTCTTCAACATTGCACTTGAATCAAGATCAAATACAACAAAAGTTGTAGAATCTGTAGCATCAATTACACGAAGTTTCAGTTTATACCTAAAAAAAACAATAAAGACATGATGAACATTATTAAGTTTTCTTAATATTATATTAATAAAATCATATTCTGAAGATTAATAATATTACCTAGGTGTAATCTTAATGACATGCTTGTAACACTTTTCACAAAAAAACATTTTGGAATCAGGATATACTGCTTTGTTGCATATACATGTTGTATACCACCAATCATCATGATCTAGCACATGTTTGATAGTGTCGCAACCGAAATCACGACGGGACGACGAACCAAAAAAATAAAATTTGTAAAAACAGAGTTTGGAGTCGCCACCATAGTTATTATAGGAAACTATGGAAAACAATAAAAAAAAGCAAGGTCTGCGAACAACCAGAATTTTGGTCCGGGAGTCGGTTACGCGTGGGGAAAGTATTAGCACCCCACAACGTCAGTCCTAAGACGGTACCTTTAATTAAATGTGCAAAAGTTTTGTGGTTTTTCAAAATATTTAAGTTTTCCCAAAATTAGTAATAAAAGAATGTACAAAAAACAAAACTATTTTTTTGATTTTTTGGGCCCGACGAGGATTAATCCTCGCTCCTACGTATCTCCATGTGAATGGAGAATCAGGGTTACGTAGTTCTTTTTAAAAAATCTATTTGGAAAATTATTTGAAAATGATTTAATTTGTTTTATAATTTTGAAAATCTTTTTATTTAAATTTTAGTATTATTTTAAAATTGGTGTCATGCGACGCGAGCGGCCGGAAAGACACTTCAAATTTTTTTTTTCTAATCTTTTATTTTTTTATTTTTTAATCATTTATAAATTTTTAATATTTTTTTAAAGTTATTTTAGAGTAGTTGTGGATGTCATTGTGACGTGAGCAACCAAATAGATATAAAAGAGTAAACAAAGAAAATTATATTTTATTCTTAAATTGATATATATATTTTTTAGAAAAAAAAAAGAACGAAAGTCTAAAATAGGTGCCATGCAACGCGAGCGGTCGAACAGACACCAAAAAAATAGGAAAAAAATTAATGATTTAAAAAGAATAATAAAAAAATTGATAAAAATAAATCAAAAGAAAAAAAAATGAACTAGTAGTTACTTACCTTAAAAAATGTTCAATATCTCCTCACCTTTTCTCTTTTTCTTATTCTTTACCTCCTTTTCTAATATTTTTTGTTTTTTTCTAGAGAGATAAAAATGAGAGGTGTCTGTCTATGTGGGTGGTAATGAGAGAAAGAGAGTGTAGAAAATTTTTTTTTTCTTTTTTCTGCCTCCTTCAATATGTTTTTTTTTAAAGAGAGATTAAAAAGAGGTGTGTATGTGGGAGTGGTGATGGGAAAGAATTAGAGTAGTGTAGAGAATTTTTCTTTTTTTCGATATGACAGAGTGCGTATTTATACTCACACCTTGCAATATCAATGCAATCCCAGTCTTAATTGTAACGAACAATATAAGGAAGGAATTGGTCATGATAGCAACACATCATGAGAATCAAATCATAGTAAATCAGAACACAAAATCAATCCCAATTAGTAATATTGATTCTAACCATTAACAAATCAGAGCACAAAATCAATCCCAATTAATAATATTGATTATAACCATTTGAAGAAATATTTCTTCTAATTATTAGAATCATATCACTAATTTCTCTTCTAGGAACAGGTTGAGTTGTTGGGCTCACGAGAAGGAGTGCGATAATTAATAACAAATTGGGTTCTTCCCTCTTTATTCCTTTTTTTTTCTTCTTTTTTTTCTCTTTTTTTTTTAAAGTTGATTTTTGAAAATATTTTTGAAGAAAATTTTGTTTCACATTTTTTTTATTTTCCATTAACTAAAAAACCGTTTTTTTATTTTTTTTTTATTTTTTTCGAAAATAAATTTATTCACCCGGACGAAATTGGGTGTTGACAGCTGCCCCTCTTTACTTAGATTTTATTAGATAATTTGAAAATTTGACTTTCTCATATTATCGTAATAAAAGATAAGTAAAGATAAAAACACTAATTTCGTTCGGGTTTCAAAAGAAGACAAATTTGAAGACAAATTTGACCATACCAAGTAGAGGGTCTCGGTTTGACACACTAATTCTTTTTGTTTTTTTTTTTTACTTTTTGAAAAAACCAAATTAGACGAATCCCGTTGAGAGGGTTTATTCAAAAGATTCGGTGACCATTACCATGTAGAGGGCCTCAATTTGAATTTTTTTTATATATTTTTTTGAGAAAAGATTAGACCAATCCCGAGGAGAGGGTCTATATCCAAAAGATTCAGTGACCATTACCATGTAAAGGGTCACGATTTGACAAACCATATTCTTTTTGTACTTTCACTTTTTGAAAAAGAGATTAGACCAATCCCGAGGAGAGGGTCTATATCTAAAGGATTCGATGACCATTACCATGTAGAGGGTCCCGA
>Ga0214544_1010894_pt1 | contig 13020 bp, 6 predicted proteins | sample CNSS3metaG_FD_160074 | JGI IMG/M metagenome (GOLD analysis project Ga0214544, IMG submission 160074) | Root nodule microbial communities from cowpea collected in UCLA plant growth center, Los Angeles, California, USA - CNSS3 | ecosystem: Host-associated > Plants > Roots > Nodule | place: USA...
TAATAAAAGTTATAATACATCACTTGATCAAAATGACGCAAAGAACAAATAATAAACATAATAATAAAATTTTAACATAGATCTTGTATCTTTTGAACTCCAATATATGTTGGATGGTGATAAAAAAATATTCATGGCAATTACATTAAATTTTTATATTGTAGTAAATAAAAATTATGTATACAATTAAAGTGAAAAAATTAAAGTATGATTGTAATGAATTAGAAAATAAAAAGTAATTAGATAAAATATATCAGAATAGTATTCTACATGATGAAAATAAACAAAAAAAAAATTTTAAAAAATTAACAAATGTGTGTCTTATAAACAATTTGGACACTATTGAAAGGAATCGATAAAGGAAAATAAATGTATAATTAAGGGTATGATAAGATGAAAATCTTAGAGATCTAAGAAAACTTTTCAAATATCAACATATAAACTCAATGGTTGAGAAATAAAAAAAATTGTTTTAGCGAAACAAAAACGTTCTTCAAATGAAAGAAAAATTAATAATAATAAGTAATTTTTTTATATTACCTAGTAAATGAAAGGTTTATGTTATTAAACACTTAAATTGAGAGTATTAAACATTCTCATGTGAAAGGAAAATATACAATAAATAAAAACATTAAAAAATAATAGAAATATTCAAGTGTTAGAAATAATTTTTTTTTAATTGACATACATCATTCTAACATAATTACATAAAGATTATGATAAGATAAAAAATATATTGGATATGCGAATGAGTTTCATAATAAACCAAATAATTAAAAGAAATAACAAATAGAATATATATATATAGGGTTACTTAATTAATTGTGAATATTTTAATAATTTAAACGAGGATGAAGATATGGCGGGGATATGTACATCCCCATCCCCATCCCCATCCCCATACCCAATTGAAAAAATCGGGGATTCCCCATACCCATACCCAGTTAATGCGGGGATTCCTTGTCAAAACGGGGACGAGTTCGGGCAATACCCACGAGGATGGGTTTATTTGCCATCTCTAGATATAGGTAATGCTCAATTTTTTCAATTGGGTATGGGAATGAGGATGAGTATGTGCACATCCACTCCATCGTCGTCCCCACACCCGCTCTATTACCCATTTCTGCCCTAATACCCATTCCCTCCCTTATCCCATCCTGGTTTAAACTACTAAAATACTCATAGGGATGGCAACGGGGCAGGGCGGGGATGGGTTTCGCTATCCCATACCTATCCCCATAGAAAAAATTCATCCTCATCCCCATACCCAGATCCAACGGGTATCGAACTTTTCTCCCATCCCCATCCCTGTCGGGTAATGGGTATAATCTCGTACCCATACCCGTACCAATTTTCTTACTACTTCAATATTAATTTTAATTAATTTTTATAAAATAATAAAAAATTATGATTAAGGAAATATAATATTATCAAATATTCAATATTAGGATGATTGTTTCTTCGATATCAAATACTTTGAAATATATTATAATTGTTTACATTTTAGATTTGAATACTAAATAAAATTTCATGAGAACCAAACATTTATTAAATTTGCAAACATTAATTAAACCTAGTTGATAAAATTTAAAAATATTTTAAAGAATATATAAAAGGAAAAAAATATTCAAATTAAAATATATTTTAATTTTTTATTTATTTCAATTTTTTAAATTCTAATGAATCTCTTTTTTATACACTAATAATAGTTATAATACACCACTTGATCAAAATGACGTAAAGAACAAATAATAAACATAATAATAAATTTTGCCATAGATTTTATATCTTTTAAACTACAATATATGTTGGATGGCGATAAAAAAATATTCATGGCAATTACATTAAATTTTTATATTGTAGTAAATAAAAGTTGTTTATATAATTATAGTGAAAAAATTACAGTATGATTGATAATGAGTTAGAAAATAAAAAATAATTAGATAAAATATATCCAAATAGTATTCTACATAATGAAAATAAACAATAAATAAAAATATTAAAAAATTAACAAATGTGTCTCAGAAACAAATGTACATATATGAAAAATAAATCGTACAAAGAAAAATAAATGTATAATTAAGAGTATGATAAGATGAAAAATACCTTAGAAATCTAAGAAAACTTTTCAAATATCAACATATATACTCAATGGTTGAGAAATAACGAAAATTGTTTTAGCAAAAAAAAGAGTTCTTCAAATGAAACAAAAAAATGAATAATAATAATAAGTATATAATATTTTTATATTACCTAGTAAATGAAAGGTTTATGTTATTAAACACATATGTGAAAGGAAAATATATAATAAATAAAAATATTAAAAAATAATAGAAATTGTTCCTGCGGAGAACAAATAAGAGATGTCAGACACGAGTATCACCTTACCTCAATCCGCAATCTCCCTAGCAAGCTTTCTTCCAGTATGTATGCACTATTTGCTGGTGTCTCGGTTTGGACCCATTTGGACCCGGGAGGGGTTACCTGCGGAAGAGACTCCGACACTCAAGTCAACTAAGGATTCTCAGAAAGTCAAATCTCGTGATTAGGGAATTAATGAATGTGTACCTTTAATTCGTGGGGTCCATGCATATTTATAGATTATTAATTATGTCTAGCCACATCATGGGCTGGGCTTTTGACTATGTTGTAGCTGGGCTTGGGCCAAACCCAGGTCCCACAGTTTTGGTTATTGAGGGCCCTAGGATCTTGGTTGGTAGTGTTTTAGGGTTAGCAAGTTCTCGTTCCATTTGTTCAAGTAGGCGGCTTAGGCCACTTACTATTGGTTGTTCGACATATATTATCATAGTTTGTGTCCTTAAGAGGCTGTGTAAGCGGATCTCATGGTTGTGGTCAGGTTAGGCCGCCTAGGTGTAGTACAGCAATATTCAAATGTGAGACATAAAATTTTTTAATTGACATACATCATTTTAACATAATTACATAAAGATTCTGATAAGATGAAAAATATATTGGAGATGCGAATGCATTTCATGACAAACCAAATAATTAGAAGAATTAAAAAATTGAAAGTATATATATATATATATATATATATATATATATATATATATATGAGTTATTTAATTAATTGTGAATATTTTAATAATTTAAATGGAGATGGAGATATGGCGGGGACAAGTATTATGGCAGGGATATGTACATCCCCATACCGATCCCCATACCCAATTGAAAAAGTCGGGGATTCCCCGTACCCATATCCATACCCAGTTAATGCGGGGATTCTCCGTCAAAACGGGGACAGGTTCGGGCAATACCCACGGGGAGAAATTTATTTGCCATCTCTAATCTACGAGGTAATCTAGCTAATATATATATATATATATATATATATATATATATATATATATGTATGATATAATAATTGTAACTCTATCACTACAATTGTATAAAATAATTTCATTTACTATGATATAATAATTTAATGTCATTGTCATGAATCTTGTTTGTCATCTTTCAACACATATTGAAGTTCAAAAGATGAAGAATATGTCCTAAATTTAAATTATTATTAGTTAATCTTTGCTCTTTGTGTGATTTAATTCAAGTGGTGTATATAATTTTTATCGGTGTTTAAAAAAAAATATGATTTCCTTAGAATTTAAAGAATGAGAGTAAAGAGACAATTAAAATATCAGTTTTATTTTTGTAATATTTTAAAAGAATTTTTAAATTTTATCAACTTTGTTTCATTATCGTTCACAAATTTAATTAATATTTTAGTTCTTTATTTAGTATTCTAACTTGAAATATATACAATTATAATTTCTTTCTAAATAGTTGAAATTGAAGAAACAAGAATATGTTCTTTTAATATTGATTATTTGATAATATTGTATTTCCTTTGAAAGAAAAAAAATTAATGAATTGATATTGAAATAGCAATAAAACATGTATGGGCAAGGATACATATGTATACTCGTTACTCGGTTAAAATAGGGATGACACAAAATTTGATACATGTTAGGTTTGAGTATAGAGATTGAAATAAGTTTTCGTTAGAGATGACTATGAGATATCGAAACCCGTCCTTGCTTCGACCAGTTACCATTAGTTAATGCGAGATTACATTTATAATTTTGTGTAAACATTCTCTTGCAATTTTATTTTTTATGTTTGTAATAATTTTTATATTTTTATTAAAATAATTAACTTTATCAATTTTACGGTGAGTAATAGTTATTTTCCTTGAAGTAAATTTTACTTATATATGTTTTTCCATTTTAAGAGTTAATTTATAAAATTTTTTTATTTGTATTAATATAAAATAGTGAATACATGTGAATAGGTGCATATGTTTTCACTGATATTTATCAAATTTAATACACAATACTATTTATTTTTAATGAATTAAATAAGTAATTTATGTAATAACAATAAATTTGCTCCTTTTATATATAAATGTATATATAAAATTTTCTCAAAAGTACTTTTGTTTACTATTTTGGTGTGTTATTCTAAATGTTTGTGAATCCACTTCTCGCGTATATTAAATATTTTAGTTGAAAAATAAGTAATACAAAAGGGGTTATGAATTCAGTATATAAAAGAACAAAACAAGTACCACTAATTAGAAAACATTGCCTTAATCATATATATCAATAAAACAATACATTTCAGAATTTATAATGACTAAATTATTAAATTAAAATTTATTTTATATACAAATACAATAAACATTCGCTTAACTCAGCACTCGTTTAAGTCCGCATCCTACCTAAATTCGCATTTGATAAGGAAAAATTTTGGGATCAATAATTTTATTACTTATTTTCAGAAAAAAAATCTTGTAAAAATCATTTGATTTTATATTTTATTACATATATGAATAAAATAAAATAAAATAAGAAGTTTCTCTTGGGTTTAGGGTTTAGGGTTTATCTCTTGTATTTATCATATATTTTATATTTCTTATATTTTCACAATTCCTACAAATTTTCAACACTCATACTATTTTATAATCTAATTATATATGACTTATAATACTTATAATATTTCATATTGTAATATGACTATTAAAATTTCATAAGTCCGCATCAAACGCTCAAGATCAAAATACAGACTTAAATAAATGTTTACTATACTACGTATTACTTAAAGAAATTTAACGTTGATAAAAAAACCAATACTAACATGAAAAAACAATGATGAATGTTAAATTTATACAAATTATTTGTAGAAAAAAAAAGTCATAAAACCTCATATACTTTTTTTAAATAATGTGGTAAATAGTGAAATGAATTTGTCTCCACACACTCATATTAATTACCATTTTATTTTTATAATTTGGTTATTTTAAATCACTTATAAACTATAATTCATATATGTTTTGTCATCCTACTTCCTTATTTCATGAATGATATCTTAATTCATTGATGTAACAACCTGTTTTAGTAGCATAAAATCAATAAAACAATACATTTTATAATAGTATTTAGAACAAATAATCTCGAGTGCAAAGTATATTAATACAGTCCTACAAAAGATAAGACTATAAAAATATGATATTTATACAACCATACTAAACCAACAAGGCCCTCTACAAAATCTAACCACTATATATGCTCCTTAAGACTTTCCACAACTCTAATCGATGACTCCTCATCCTTCAGAGGTGTCTTTAAACCTGCATTTTTATATGCTCACTAGGTGATCATTGCAAATGAAAGAGACAAACACAAACAAGGCAAACAACACAGGAAGGCAAACATCATATATTAAGCATACAAATTTTCATAATAAAGCCATACAACTCAAATAGTCAAAGTGAAATCAAACATATAATTAAAGATTTTGTAAACTCAATTATATGGATACATGCATTTAATGTCGGAATCATTGGAGACATGCATTTTTGGTGGCTTCTAATTCTTTGTAGAGCCATTGCTAATGTTTTTGACCCTACCACTCAACGTCCTAGGGCTAAAATGCTTCCAGCCTAATTAAAGGAATTGACGCTCAACGTCAATCTATTGTCGCCCAACATTGTATCAAAAACAAGGAACTTAATGTTGTGATTTAGGGAATTTGACATGTTCAATTGATCTTTTGGTACTTTCACCTTAGTGCTTTGATTCAAAATAATTTTATATACAATGGGACTTGTACCAACTCGCTCAATTGCTCAGATTGCAATTCCTCATTCACACACAAAAGCAAATTAAACCAATCACAACCATTCTAACACATCGTTATCATCCAATTTATACAAGTCCATATTAGCAATACATACCAAAACATATATAGCAGAAAAAACAAATTTTATCCCCAAATTTGTTCTAATAGCAACATGCATACATCTAATTGAGAACAATCAAACAAAACAGATTACAATTAGCTTCCTTCACCTGAAAAAACTGCCCAAGAATCTTTAAGACAACAAAACAATTTTGAACCCATGTGATGCTCTATCTACACATAGAAGCATGACAAAAATAGTAAGGACTTACCATAAAGATCATTGATCAACAGATACTCAAAAGACACATGCAAGCGGAAAGAAACCACATGCAAGACGAAAAATGAATTAGGCCAAGGAAAAGGCAAAAACCTAACTACTCAAATGGAGAAACTGATTAGTCCAAATGGAAGTCTGAGAACTCTAGAAAAATAGTTTCTAGAGAGATAATGTGTTTTAAAATAATGAAACTCATTTATAAACTTTATTTTTATATAAACTCTTTTTAAACCATTGTCAATTCTAAAATACTCTTTTCTAGGTCTTTACATTCTCCTCAACAAGAAAAAATTTTGTCCTTGAAAATTCACTCATCAAGTAGAAGATAAGGACATACTATCCTCATTTCTCACATAAAAACCACCTAGACTTGCCCGACTTACCGTTCCCAACACCTTAACTATTTGAAAACCTTGCCTCTATGGTATGTGATATAGTGTTCAACAGTATAGATTGGCCTAAGCACACTCTCAACATCAAAACTATAGCTTGAATCATCCTTTACTTTTGCCTAACTTTTTATAAATGATACACTAAACTCATATTCCATATGTTGTCCACTAACTCTTCTAGGCTTTTACCAAAATCTAAAGGTAACCTTGGGTCTCAATCTAAAACATCCTTTACCACTCAACTTACTTGATCACACACAACTTTTGGCATATTGACAAGAAGTGAACACTCTTGGTCACTAATAACGTTGTCGTTAACATGATCAAATTAACACTACTTGATTATAACAACTTCAATATTGCCAAGTTAGTAGTGAGAAAACTAGATGATTAAGCTAACCTTGAGTCGTATCTCAATGAATACGAAATTGATTTTCAATATTTGATCCTTATAAAAATCTAACCTAATGCAATTAAAACTATATGAATGCATATGCAAATATATTAATAAGAATATGAGAATAAATGAAACAAAAAATTAATAAAAGACCTTAAAATAATTATAGTAAAATAGGCTAATTCAACTGTTTTCAAAATAGATTCATCTTCGATTATCTAAAGATTATTGTAAATTAATTATTGTTGTAGATTTACAAATCAATCAATATAAAGTCAATTAATTTGTTGGTGTTCTCACTTTTGACCAAAGTACAATCTCAATTAAAAGTGAGAACTTTTAGATTATCCATAGTAAATTCAACCAAAGTACAATCTCAATTAAATTTACTATGCCTAACCATGTATGTTCCTTTGTTTCCTCACCAAATAAAAAGCTTAATTAATCAAAGTAAAGTCTTGACTAAGTTTAGTTAAAGTGATTACATTTAATCAAAGTAAAGTCTCAATTATTAGTACAAACTTATTTAATCACATGAAAGGTTCTAAATAAAATCAAAGTAAAGTTTGAATTGAATTTAAAAACCCTTAAGCTCATATGTTAACATGTATTTATATTTAAAATTATTATTTTCTATTTGATTAAGAAGCAAAAGACATAAATAAATGAAAACAAAAACAATAATCAAAAGAAAAAGGAAATTATTTTAATTTAACCTCAGAATCCATAATGAAATTATAGTGGAACCAAGCTTAAAAGCTTAGCCGTCCACGGATTTGATGAAATACATGATGAATGATGAATGAGACAAAAATTAAAAAGGTGGAAAGAATAAAATGAGAAATGTGGTGGATGGTAGCTTTCAAAACCAGAGTTGCTAATGCATCCATATGCTTCCTCTAAGTCTCTTTTTATAGGGCTTGAATGAACTTGGACTTTATCTTTTCTGTTGTTGGAATCTTTTATCTACAATATCTTTCAAATAATTAACAAATTTTATCAATTTTAAAAATATCTGAAAGATATTCTCAGTTGATATTATTTGATTAATTATCTAAAAATATCTAAATAATTATCAACAACTAAATCTTGCCAAAATTCCAATTCAGCCCTAGCGTGTTTGACATGTTTTGCTATTTTGACCAAAGTTTGAATATTTGACCAACTTTGACCCGTTGACTGTGCAATGAGAAGTTGCCACGTGGCATTCTCTTTCTTTCTCTCTATCTCTCCCCCTCCCTCCCTCTCTCTCTAATTGGGGTTTTTTACTTAGGGTTATTGTCGGAATGATGCTTTTCGTTGAGGTTCGCGTGCTGCTCGTCTATAGTAGTTCTCTCACGATTTAGGATTTTTATTTATTGCTTGCGATTTCTGCAGGTGCATTTGGAGCCTAGATACGTCGCGAGGGTTTCATGTTATGGCAGTCCGATGAACTTTGTTCTCGCTATTAAGATTCTGGTTCGTGAACGCACAAGCTACGATTGTGGGCTGTGGTGGTGCATGATCATGGATTTGAGTTTGCCTTGGTTAAACGATTATTGAACAACGTGGTGTTGGCTCCACATTTTGATGTTGTTGGTTGGGGGTCCAGTTTGGAGAAGGGAAGAAATGATGAAGTGGCGTGATGTGGTTGAACAATTTAGTGAATGGAGGATCATGACACTTGTTTCTTCTTGGTTGGACAAATTGAAAAGTACTGGATCATTACACTTGGCAGCATCTGGTTGGCCAGAATTTGTGAGTGATAAGAGGGGTGAAAATAGATGTATTAGGGGGTGTAGAACAAAGTTTGTATGGGCTATTTGAGAAGGGGAGTGTATAAATAAAAGTTAGGGGTGCATTTAGCTCCATGTATATTTCTTTCTAGAATTTATTGATTTTGGCCTATTTTTGTAAGTTAGAACAATTTAATTTCACACATTTAAAGAACTAAATTTAGGTTCAACTCCATCAACAAACATTAGAATATCTAGAAATAATTTATGCAACTAAAAACCCTTTTTAAGCCATTTTTATCTCATGTACTCAATAAGCTCAATTATTACAAATCTTAATTAAATCAGTCTTTTAAGCACAAAAACTCAATTAAATATTTAAAATTAAAGCATAAATAAGGAAAAAAATATGCACTCATCAGTCACCCTATTCACAAACACCCCACAACATCATGCTTCCTGTAACTTTGGCCACTACATAACAAAGTGCATAACACTAATATCCCACTTCCAAACTAGAACTTTCAACTATTGCAATGACAAACTCATTCTGGCACTCCATTTTCATTTTCTAATCCACTAACCTGTAACCATTCCTCAACAACATCCTTAAAACAACATCTTTTCTCAACCTTTAAGAAACTCACAAATTATATTCAGGTGACTACACTAATGAAATCTTCTCATAACTACTCTTACCTTATGAAATTAAGGACTTGAACCATTTTTCTATTTAAAGCATCTACTATCAGTTTCTCACTTTCAGGTTGACACCACTCTCGAAATCATAGCTCGATTCATCTCTTTCATGACTTGTCTAACTTCCGTTGTGCAACTACACACTTCTACCTCTTGATGATCTTTGAACATGTTTAACCATTCCTTATGAAGATGACACCTTCGCTATGCCAACTTGATCAACATACAATCCCACATCTAGAGTATTGAGTAGTAAACCTCAAAAGGCTTTCTTGTGTAAAGAATTATTAGAATTGAAGTGCCAATAAACTTCTTCTTCAGCATCCTGAAAAATCTCTTCACACTCCTTTTTTTACTGCAAAAGGATGATCCTTTAGTGTCATCTATGAAAAAGAAACAACCATCCTAGAGAAATTTCCCTTAGCCAAAGTTTTCACTTGGATAGCTTGACATACAACTACATCTTCAAGATCCACTAAATTGTAGTTCTCGTGATGACATATTGTGTCTAAACCACTACTTCTCTAGCAGTTCCTCCACTTATTTCTACAAGTTCACCAACTCTACAAAGCCATCCTATAAGGAGCTATTGACGTTGTTTCCAGTCCATGTATCGAGTCAATAGTGAGATCCCTTGCATATGCTCTTCACTTGCCTTTGTCAAGGAACTTTGTACTGCATAACACTTTGCCGCCACTTTTCAACTTGATCCACACTTGATACACAACCATCACCTTACCCATAGATAAAAGAATATCACTTATTTGGGTACCACAACCCAATGGGAATGATATTGGAAAAAAACCAATTCCCCCTTGAGATTTTGTAACACCCTTGCAAAGGAAACAAGTCATATTTCCTTTGAATTTGGATCCTTTGATATCCATGAGACTTGCCTCACAGCCGAGTAGTCTTCACTTGCCCAAAACTGTAGTAAAACCACCAACTCAAACTTTAACCCGCTCTTGCAGGCAACCATGGATTATTTACCATACTAGCAACACCAAGGAGTGTACGACTTCCAAACAAAGTCATAACCTTAATCCTAGCACCACCTTCGTAAGTTGTATCTTTGAATATGTTAGTTACTTTCATAGTAACCATCTCAAATACCCTTTCTAGCTACTCGAGAACTTTCCTCGCCTCTTTTCCTTAATTGTACGCTAACAACACTAGCTTGACTTTCCCTTTGAGAACAATCTTTACCAATGTGCCTCCTCTTCTGACACTTGAAACACTTAGCCTCATTGCAAGTACAATCCTTTTCTCCCTTGTGAACCCTTGTACTTGAACATCTTTTCCATTCTCGTCATTGATGCGACTGACATTGTTGAGAAGATTCAACTACCTTCATCATTTGGTTTGGCATAAAGCTCTTATGCTACCTTATCCTTACCAACAAACAAAATTTTCCTATTGAGAAAGAATCACTATACTTGATTGGTCCTTAAAAGTCTCCATTAAAACATCAACGAATAACCTTTTCACCTCTATCCTCTTGTCTCTCACAAGCTTCTTACACCTCTAGCTTCAAATGTTGCTTTCGATTTGTGCCTTGTCATATTCTCCAACCTCATTGCTTACACATGCATTGACATCTCACTTTTCACCCACCTTAGATACTCATCTTCTCTTGCCAACCTTACTTTATTTGTAAAATTACCTTTCCAAAAATCTCCCCTTGAAGATTATTTGATCCAAGATTTAGTCTTTTGACTTCAACATCTTTTCTAGACCAAAAAATCAAAAGTCAACTTTCCATACCCATTAAAAAACATTGCACAATAACTTCATATCTTTGAGACAAAAGATTGGTTTATAGACCTTCTTCAACAATTTTGAAGGTAACTAGATCAAATTGGCCTTGAATTTGTGCTTCTCTACTACTATTGAACATTACACATAAATTACAAAGGTAAGAACATGTCTAGTCTAGTATCGAAAACATAACTCAACTATAACTCTATTACCCCCTTTAACAAACATGACTTTTCTACACATACTCTCTCAAAATCTACTGACCACATAACCTAGTTTTACCCATTGCATGTTATCTATCACTTTTCTTTCTCCAAGCTTTCATACTTAAGAAGGGAAAACTATTTTTGATATAGTCATGAGTGTGCACCCTTATTACTTTATCAAGACACTTTTTATTCTCAATACTCCTAGTTTTATAAACAATATCTACAATCTAAACTTAAACTCTTATACACGGAAGACATGAGAAAACATCACCCTTAGGTCATCCTAAGGACAAAATGCTCTCATACCATTAATGTAACATTTTGTTTTAGTAGCATAAAACTAATAAAATAAGTCATTTCATAATAATACTCATAAGAGATGATCTATAGTATAAAGTATATTAATACAGGTATACAAAATATAGGACTATAAAAATATGACATTTATACAACCATACTAAACCAACAAGGCCCTACACAAAAACTCACCACTACTTATGCTCCCAAAGACCATCCACAACTCTAACTGATGGCTTTTCATCCTCTAAAGGTGCCTCTAAACCTAGATCTTCATTTACTCACATCGATTAGGTGATCGTTGCAAAAGAGAGATCCAAGCACAAACAAGGCAAACAACACAGAAGGGTAAGCTAATTTGCAATAGAAACATCATATAGTAAGTATACAAATTTTCATAATAAAGCCATACAACTCCAAAAGTCAAAGTGAAATGAAACATATAACTAAAGATTTTGTAGACTCAATTATCCGGATACATGCATTTAATGTTGAAATCACTGGAGTCATGCACTTATGGTAGCCTCTACTGCTCTATAGAGCCATTGCCAATCGATTACACCCTACCACTCACAAGGTTAACCCATCAATGTTTGAGGCCATTATCCTCCCTTAGGAATAGGACCTCTTGCGAGTCTCACCATATATCTCCTTTCTTGAATCCATACATCAATGTAGAAACTAAAGAAATGCCACCATAGAATCTACATACGAGATCCCACAAATTACGCCACACACATTGATGAAGGATTGACCCCAACCAAGGATGGAGGCACATGCTTAAGAAGACTAAGCATGTTTAGAAAGGAAGTTCATTAATCCTTCATCCCTTTCATTTGTGTTTGTTATTTTTGATTCCCTAAGTTGACTTAGTTAAATCAACTTTAGTTGACTTGTTGACCTTTGACTAGGTTTGACTTGTTGACTGTAGTTGACTTGACTTAAGCCAACATGCTAATCTATGTTTATTTGCTTTGTAGGTTAATTAGGAGTAAGAAAGCAATGCTAGGTGGTGCATGGTGATTGGGGAGCATAAATGATGTGGAGGAGAGAGTAAAGCAAAGGCATAAAGCAT